>Ga0206970_10126_pt1 | contig 21858 bp, 19 predicted proteins | sample Alteio_BWOrgHeat_88_FD_152964 | JGI IMG/M metagenome (GOLD analysis project Ga0206970, IMG submission 152964) | Enriched cells from forest soil in Barre Woods Harvard Forest LTER site, Petersham, Massachusetts, United States -... | ecosystem: Environmental > Terrestrial > Soil > Temperate forest >... | reverse complement strand
ATAATAAGGAAATACCAAATCTGACTTATGAGCGTCAATATTTAATAGAAAATCGTGAAGATTATTGTACTCCACTAGTTCATACCCATTTCTTCTGATAGCCTTCCCTATCAATTTGTTAGTGATACGTTTGGTGATATCAAATGAGGACATATGTTTCGCATATCCTTCATTTGGAATTTTCTTAACGTTAGTAATTAGAACAATTCGTTGCAATGAATGCAGCATAATAAATAGTTATCCATCACTCAGACAACTATCTCCGGATTCATAGTAAAATTCCTTCTTGGGTGTTTAAGTCTCAAGATTGCTTTTTGCTTCTCTCCATTTACATGTGTGTAAATTTGGGTTGTCATAATTGAACTATGCCCCAAAATGTCTTGTATATATTTTATATCTACCCCTTCTTCAAGTAATAAAGTAGCTATAGTATGCCGAAAAACGTGGGGTGTGATTCGTTTATTTATGACTGTTTGCAAAGCCAAATTTTTAACAATATACCGAACTGATTGCTCTGATAGCTGTTCCCCAATCCGGTTTACAAAAAAACAATTCGTTGAAATATTTCTATAAAATTTTGCAAGGGCAAGATATTCTTTGAGAACTGAAATCGTTTCCTTATTACAAACTTGAATGATCCTTTCTTTTCTTCCTTTACCCATTACTTTAATAAAGCCGGCTTGGAGATCAACAGTATCTATTTTCAAATTTGAGAGCTCAGAAACTCGAATGCCAGTAGCAAATAATAGTTCAATTACCGCTATATTCCTTATCGATTCAAATTGTTTAAAGACTGACCGACTCGCATTCAACCTTTTTTCAATGTATGCAGCCTGGAAAATCTTTCTAACCTCACCGGTGGTCATTACAGTTGGCAGAACTTTAGTTTCTTTAATTTTGATTCTAAATTTACGAAAAGGCGTTACTACGATTCTGTCTTCAAATTCCAGAAAATTAAAGAACGCTTTTAGGGTGGCTATTTTTCTTTTGATTGTTTTCGGTTTGAAATCTGATATACAGTGAAGATATTCTCTCAAAATATGCTTATCAATCTTTTCTATTTCTAATTGATAGTTTTTGTTTACGAGGAATTGCATAAACTGCGTCAAATCTATGGCATAAAATTTTTGAGTTTTACAGCTTAAGCCTTTTTCGTGATGGCAATGGAAAATAAAATCTGTAGTTGCTTCTTTTACTGTAGTCATGTTTTAGTCGCAAAGTATTACAACTGGTTTTAAGGACGAGGAACATCTTGTAAAAAAGTTTCGCCCAATTTTACTGAGTACCCTCTAATCCACCCAATATGCTATAGTGCAAACAGCATTTCATTAACATACATGCAATGAAAAGTGACAATTAAATTTTAGAGATTAGTTTGTGATATTATTGTTTAAATTTGCAACTTATACTTAAATGATTTTATGTATGTTTTTCGGTCTATTTTAGAAAAGAAAAAGTAAAATTCCTGATCGGTCTTTAGATGAGATAAAAGGCATTTGCAGAATATTGTTTATTGATGACAAAAACTTTCCAGTAATAGATATTATAAAAAATGCTGGCTGGTCTAGGGCAAAAAGAATAAAAGATGTTGAGAACTTAGAACAAATGGATGTTAAGGAGGCTCATATAATCTTCTGTGATATACAAGGGATCGGAAAGAAATTAATGTTCAAAGATGAAGGCCTAGGATTAGTAATCGCTTTAAAACAAAAATATCCTACAAAAAAAGTAATTGTTTACAGTGCGGAAGATCAGGGCAGAGTGGAGGCATTCCATAAAGGCTTAGATGTTGCTGATGGCAGATTAAGTAAATTAACTGAACCTTATCAGTTTCTTTTACTGGTCGAAAAATATGCAAATGAAGCATTTTCCTTGTCAGAGTGTATTGAGAGAATTAAGAATACAATATTAAAAGAGTTTGGCACTTCGGTTGATACTTCGGGGATTTATACACAGCTATCCAAACTTTACAAGAAAAACCATTTTTCGGAATCTTACATCGCCAAAATATATTCCGTTGGCTAACATACGAGAAATTGAAATATTGATAAATTTGGTATACTATATGTTATTTTAATCATAACGGAATATTCTGCAAAAGAAAAGGAGTGTTTAACACCGTTAAGGTATTGAATAATTTCAAATCTACTCTGTCGCCCTTTTATACTTTAAAAACTGCATTACTTCATTGAGCTGTAAATAATCCATTTTAATAGCTACAGCATGATTTCTGGGGTCGCGCCTCATAAACCTTGCAGAATAATTATCAATTTGCTTATTTGTAAAATTGGGTGTTTTATCGTCCCCTTTTGTAAAAATACCATGACATTTGGTGCAGTATAGCTTATACAATGCTTTGCCTTTATCAAGTTCTTTTACCAGCATTTCTTTTTGTTCTTTCGAATAAGAGGGAGGAATATTATAGGTAATTTTATTCCTGGTAGCGCATTGCACACACAGCACAAGGAGAAATGCCATTAAAAAAAAGTATAGAAATTTCATAAAAGCTGTTCAATATTTACCACCAACTACACGCGTATTTAATTCTTTTCTTGAAGATACAGGCAAGTTTTGAGGTTTATCTTCAAAATGAATGTTTTCATTTAGCGAATGTATAAAAGCCAAGACTTCCTTCTTCTCAGAAACAGTAAGTTTCAAAGAATCAGAAGAAAGGGTTTGATTAGCAACAATAAGCTTTTTGCCAATCCCACCACCGGCATCGTAAAAATCAATTACCTCATTAAGGCTACCAAAAACGCCGTTGTGCATATAAGGCTTTGTATATTGTGCATTCCTGATGGAACCTGTCCTAAAAGCGCTTAAAGTCTCCGATGCCGGATTTATATAATACCTGCCCTTATCTTCACTCAGCTTGCTGAAATTTGTGTCTTCCGGCACTCCTAATATTTCAAATTCAGAACCGATATAGGGTGGTGGGACGCCATTGAACTGTGGCACATAATGGCAAGTGCCGCATTGCGCCTTGCCCATAAACAGGTTGTAACCCCTTATAGCTTCTATACCAAGCGTCTTATTACCATTGATCGCTTCATCAAAAGGAGCATAATATTTACTATAATCACTATAATAGTAGGTAATGGCTGAAATAACATGGTCCAGTGTTATATCCTTTTCTTCCGGTGTCAATTTCAGCAATTGTTTAAAAATATTTTTATACTCTTTGCAACTCAGCACTTTGCTTACGACTTCTTTTTCGTTACCACCCATTTCCTCAGGGTTTGTTATTACATCCCTGGCCTGGTTTTGCAAAGAAATGTGTTTGCCATCCAGCATCAACAGGTGGTTATAGATAACATCAATAAGCGTTGGTGTATTTCTTGGCAAATGCTGTTGCCCATCAAACTGCAGGCTTGCCCGAAAAGAAGTGTCCGTAAAATACTCGGTTGGTTTATGGCAGGATGCACAACTTCTGGAATTATTCCCTGATAATATAGGATCATAAAAAAGCAGTTTACCCACTGCTCTTATTTGTTGTAAGGACTCTTTGTCCTCTACCAGAGAGTATATGCCTTTAGTATTTTGCGGGGTATAGAGCGATTTATCAAAAATAGAGGTACTGTTATTGTTAAGCGTATAATCATTATAGCTTTTAGAACTGACCTGATATTGATTTATTAGTTTTTGATTAATAGCAAAAAGAGGGTTTATATAATCTTTTAAGAAGCCGAAATGATCGAATTGAGCATAGTCAATAGCTTGTTTAGCTGCGAAAGTTATTGTCTTATCGTATAGCTCGAGATACTCATTACTTAGTGGGGTAGCCTTGAAAGTTTGGTTATAGTTTGTATAAATGATCTTCGTGCCCACAAGCATGGCTTGTAATTCCTCTATTATACTTTTACTATCCGGGCATTCAAAACCAGTCGTATAGATGGCGGCAAGGTTTAATAAAAACAACCTGTTGCAAAGAAAAAAATGGTCAAAGGTATTTAGCTGTGTTGTGATAGAATCCGCCTTAAATGTACTGATAGCATCAATAGACGACTGAATAAGTTTTGCAAGCGAATCTTTAGCCGGATGTTTGCCATTCAGGTATTGATATGCCAATGTAAGGCCCGCTCCTTCCCTTCGATATGGTTTTTCAAATTTTTCGAAAACTTCGTTCTCCCATTCCACCTGGAGCGGACCGTTAATTTTTTTATACGCAATAGGTTCCAGGTAGCGAAGCCAAAAATCTATAGCTTTCAGTTTTAAACGTGCAGCTTCAATTTCATCATTAATACGTCCTATATTTTTTTCCGAAAAACTGCTTATTGCCTTTACTTTATCGGATAATACAAGCAGTTGTTTATTAAAATCGTTTATTGAATTATTATACAATCCGGCGTAGGGTGTATCTTCTGTTTTTAAAGAAAAGGAACTAGTAATAAATACAAGCAACAATATTATCCATATCTTCTTCATACTTACATATCGCCGATAGTGCCAATTTTATTTTCTAATTTTATTAAATCTAAGAAAAAAGTTGTAAAAAATAAGTTTTTATCCTTTGTTTAGTAATCTACCTTAAATATTTTTATCACTTTTAACAGCATTCCATTCACATTGGTAAGCCTTACTATGTAAACGGCATCAGGGAGTTGGCTAATGTTTATTTCCTTCGCTTCATTTTGAGTTAGCATTATTTTGCCGTCAAGACCCAATATGCGGATATCTACATTAACGTCAGCATCTATGTGCAATATTGAATTTGCAGGATTTGGATAAACTTCTATCTCTTTCTTTCCTGTTGTAACATTTACAACATCAACATTCATTATTGTATCAATTGCAGACATGCCGCTACATCCGTTACTATCTGTTACCATCACACTATATGCTCCGTTATGAGTTATATTAAGGCTTTGGCCTGTTGCGCCAGTAATCGCAATACCATTCTCGTACCACTCATAAACTGTAAAAGTTGTAGTACTTAACAGAGTGCCTGAGATGGTAATAAGGGGAATCAGTAAAGGATGAACGACAACATTTACGCCGGTTGAAGTATCAGTACAATTATTATTTTTTATACTTACTATGTAGATGCCACTTGCATTTACCGTTATTTGAGATAAGGTATCATTACTAATACTGATGCCGTTCTTTTCCCATTGATATGACAAGCCGGGAGACGCAGTTGCGCTTATTGTTATACTGTCTCCCGTACAAAAGGAGGCCGGGCCAGAAGCAGCGACTACGCTATTAGGCAGCGGATATACAATAATTGAATCGGGAGCACTTGCTGTGATGCAATTATTGATATTAGTTGTGGTAACGGAATAAGACCCGCTTGCAAAAATATGGAGGGCCTGTAACGTATCGTTTGGAATATTTGTTCCGTTCAATTGCCATTGATAATTATACCCTATACCAGACGGGGCATTGAGTATTACACTATCTCCCTGGCAAAATACCAAATTGCCTATAATACCCAATGTGCTGACAGGTAACGGAGACACGGCTCCCTGATATTCATAAGCCCCCAAATCTACAATGCCTCCATTTATGGCATTATAGATACGTGGATTATCAGCGAGATCTGCAGCAGTAGTACCTAAAAGGTTATTATTACCTACGTTAATTGCCGGGCTGCAAATTTGCAAACTATAGTCAGCATTTGCAGTATCTACAAACAGGGGGTCTTTGATTAATAAATTGTTTCCACTGTCGATTGCCCCAAAAGGAAAACTACCTGAAAATAAACTGGAACGTATAATACATTGTCCAGTACTTCCTCCAAAAGAACTATTACTATTATCAGCCGAATCCACAATGCTATTTCTAAATTTAATATTACCACTGTTTATGTATATAGAATTGCCCGGAGAACTATTACCCAGATTCTTATTACCGCTAAATGTCACATTATTCAGCAAGGCTGAACCACTTGTCATTTCAAAATATATAGCGCCTCCTGAAATACCATCATAATTTTTAGCAAACAATACGTCATTAAGCGCAATATTTACTAAAGGAGATATTGCATCACAATACATGGCGCCGCCTTGAGAAGATGCGGTATCAATTGCACGATTCCCGATAAATTTGACATGCGTTAATATAGCTGAGCAGTTATCGGTTTCCATACCGCCGCCATAGTACCCAGCGCCATTATTTAAAAACACAACTTTTTCGAATATCGAATTAGCCGTATAATTATCACACCCCCCGCCCAAATCGTTAGCAAAATTGCTAACAAAAGAATCATTTGTCAATATTGGTGTTGCCCCCAATGAATAAGGCGTAGCACCAAGCAATCCATATAAGGATTGTTCACCATCGTTGTACATGCCGGCCCCAAATGAGCCGGTATCGTTTACAAACAATACATGTGTCAATAAAGGACTTCCATTGTAATTGGCTATACCGCCACCATATTCAGCCTGATTATTTTTTATTATAAGGTTAGCAAATGTAGTATTGCCTTCTACATTAAGAATGCCACCACCACTAATATTCGCTGTGTTTTGTCCTCCATTCCCACAACCTCCTGTAATTGTAAAGCCATTCAATTGTGTAGTACTATCGGTATTTGCATATACCACATGGAAACTGTTATTATATGGATTATTATCCCCTTGTATTTCGCCACTCAGGATAGTCGTATTTGTATTGCCAGTGGTGTCGCGGTCATAAAGAGCAGTTTCATTTCCGGCAAATCCACCATAAACGGATTGTCCATTATTTAGTTGAAAAGTTGCAGTTTGGTCTCCATAAATAGTAGGTTTATAGGTTCCGGCGGCGACCCATATCTGTTTGGGATATGAACTTCCACATACATACTGCATAGCTGTCTGAAGATCCTGGAAGGCTTTTGTCCAGGATGTTCCATCCGGATCCGGGTCTGTGGAATTATGATTTACGTACACTGTATCGGGCATTACTGCGGGCCTTTGATATTCAAACGCTCCCATATCAATAGCGCCATAAATACGAGGTTTACCTCCCAAATCAGTGGCGACAGTATTGTAAGCGTTATACCCTGCATTTAAGGCAGGGCTGCAGGGCATTAGACTATAATTACCGTGTGTGGTATCTGCAAACAGGGGGTATGCACTACTATTAATATTTCCGGTGCCGGCATAAGTTCCATTTAAATAGCAATAATTGGTGGTAAGTGTACCTGTATTGAATATATTGTAAATATTAGGGTAACTGCAATGCACAATACAATTTTGCATTACAAGCGTTCCATAATAATTAGAAATCGTATAGCCTTCCCACAAAGCATTGTCATAGTTGTTACAAAAAGTTGCGTTAGTAACAGTAGCATTAGCTTCTGAAATACACAAAGCCGCTCCTTGTATTCCATTGCTACCTGTAGCAGCTGCATTGTGTGTAAACAACGCATTAATTACTGTAGTTGTCCCCGTACCGGTTGTAAACAGGCCACCTCCAAAACCGGAGTACCCATAAGCAGAATTAGAATCAAACCTGACATTTATTACCTGTACATTGCCACTGTCAACATACAGACCACCACCACCGCCTGCTACGGTCATTGAGACAGTACCATTATAGTTTACAGTATTGTTATTAAACACGATATTCTTCAAGACAGGGTTTCCAAATTTAGTACACATACCGGCACCACCACCAAAAGGTACATCTACAATATTTGCATAAATAGTTAAAGAATTACTCCTAAAAATGATATTGGATAAGCTTGGGCTGCCTTCATTATACATACCTGCACCACCACCAATAACATCAGTTCCGGTCAGATTCAGCACAGCTCCACTTATTGTAAATCCATTAAGAATAGAAGTAGAATCAAGAGTGCCTAAGCCATACACAATGTGTTTGCTGTGATTACCGTTTCCCAGGTTGCCACTAAGAATTGTGCGAATACCACTTGTGTCAGCACGTTGGCTGAGCAAGGTTTCAGTACCAACAAAACCGCCGTAAACAGCTACCCCATTCTTTAAATAAAACGAACTATCCTGGCTGCTTGTTGTTGTAGGGTAATAAGTACCCTGACCTACCCACACCTGGTCTCCATTTGCGGCCGCATTGAGGGCGCTTTGAAGGCTTCCGTAAGCATTGGCCCAAGAGATTCCGTTTCCTCCGGCATTTTGTTTTACGTAAATGATCGATGCATCACAATTAATGCTAAAAAAAAGAATTGCAAAACACAGGCCGATAATATTGTTTTTCCGATGGCCAGGTGTAAACCCAAGCATCTTCAGAAGCGGGTTCAAGAGTTGAATTCTCATGCACCTGTGTGCAAAACCTGAACTTTTAGATGTTCGTTTCATAGAAAGTAAGTTAAAGTCTAAAGAAATAATTTTAAATATAAGGCCTATAAAGACTTCAGTAATTAGCTCAATGAGTTAAGTAAGCGATACAATAAAAATAGCCTAGTGCGATAGAAAAAAACTTCCTTTCCCCTCTTTCTCCATTCAATCTCTTTTCAAGTACATTCCATATAAGCGGAGGTGGTGCCTCTGCATAATCGCCAAGCCGGTTTTTAAAAAGATCATCGATATTTTTCTTGTATTTCTCCATCGGCCTATCTTAACAATGTCATATCTCCTTTCAACACGTATTTTGCATTTTTTGTACCGCCTGTATATTTCAACAGCCATTCATAAGCGCCTATTTCGCAATAGACTCCATTGAAGTCTCCTGTCCAGCCAATACCCGGGGTTTTGGAAAGAAATACCTGCTGGCCCCAACGGTTATAGATTGCAAACCAGTAGTTGCTTATTGGGCAACCCGGCTGGAAGACAGGGCGGAATACGTCATTCTTCCCATCTGCATTGGGTGTAAAGGCATTGGGCACATAGGCTTTGCAATCGCAGTATTCCGTTGCTACGGTAAAAGTATCGGTGCCTGTGCACAGCGAATCAGTTACTGTTACCCAATAGTTGCCTGTATCTTTTACATACAAAGTGTTCTGCTTGCTGCTATCGCTCCACAGCACGTTTGCGCCCGCAGGCACATTAGCCTGTACTGTTAATTGCACGGGTTGTTCGCGGCATAGTAAGGTATCGTTTATATGCTGGGATACATCAGTAACATGCAGGAAAACAGTATCGGCATAAGGGCAGCCCTGATTGCTGATACTTAGTGAATAGGTACCTGTTGAACCTGCCGTGTAAGTAGTGCTTGTAGAACCATCCTGCCACACATGTGTCTGTGCAAAAGGGGGTGCCAGTAATGTTACAGGGGCGCAGGCATTTGAATCCTTTCCAAGAGAAAAAGCTATATTGCTCACCTTGACATTAAAAGTATCGAGCAGGGCGGAGCAGCCACCGCTAGCAGAGACCCAATAAGAACCATCTGTATTCACCATAATGGAAGCCGTAGTATCGCCTGTACTCCATAGAAAAGAAGTATAAATTGATGGCACACTAAGGCTTGCAGTGCCATTCGGCGCACATACAATAGTATCTTTAGCAGTTGTATCTACTGTCCCTATCTTTATGTTAAATGTATCAACAAGCACAGCACCACAACCATAACAATAAACATAGTACTGGCCAATGCCGTTGATATTACGGGTAGCATGGGCGCTGCCATTGTCCCAATAATAGGAAGCATAGCCGGGTGGCGCAACTATGGTGTCCCCTTTTACCGGGTCAATGCAGGCAAAAGTATCCTTATGGGCAAAAGTGGTATCAGGCGCTTTGCCATATTTTGCAACAAACATATATTCAGGGCCTAATTGATATAATACAGAGGTCGTAAATGAATCAGGCCCGACAACAAAAAAAGGGTTGGAAATAGTAACAGAAAAATCCTCGCAGAGCAAAACATTACCTGTGGGGTCGCATACTATACTCCCGATATCATCGCCGCCACACCCAAGTTTAGCGTGAATTGTAGGGCCGCCGGCAAGATCATATCCAATAAGAAATGCGGGATCACGAGCTGCTGCCCAGACAAATGTATCTCCGGGGTCCGTGACTATATCCGACACAAAATCTCCATATACCCAAACCTTGCCGCAGGAAGATGCTGCAACAGAATAACAGCTTACTCCTTGTGTCGAAGAGCCCATTGCCTTAGCCCAGGTTACAGTGCCGGCAGGCGAATACTGAACAACAAACGCAGATGTTGACGGATTGGGAAACGGGCTGGTAACGGTAGTAGCACCAAAGCTGATAGATGGATCATAAAAATCGCCAGCCAAATATACATTCCCGGAAGTATCACTGGTGATTGATTGTACAGCCGTAGATTTACTGGCACCGCCACCGCTCTGGCCCCATAATGGCACCCCGGAAGTCGAAAATTTTGCTATCAGGGCATTTGTTTGTGAATTGGAATTAGTGATGATCGAAGGCCCGACTATTAACACAGGTGAACTGGTTCCTCCCCCAACATATACATAACCTGTAGAAGAAATGGTAACACCTATAGCGTAGTCCTGGCTGGTGCCACCTATGGAGGTAGCCCAGGTAAGCGCCCCTGAGGGAGTATATTTTGCAAGCAATATATCAGAAGTGATGCCTGTGGGGTCTGCATTGGTAAATGAGTATGGGCCTACAGTAAGGTTCGTGCCGCTATAAAAGGATGCAAGGTAAATATTGCCTGCAGAATCGGTAGCAACATTGCCACCTATGACCTGTGGACCTGTAACTGCCCAAAGCACCGTACCGGAAGGGTTTATTTTAGCAAGGAAATTTTGGGTCTGGGAACTCATGCCGTAATAAGGATTCGTTAATGTAATAGAACCGATCTGCATTGAAGCGCTACTGGATTCGCCGTAAATGATCAGGTTGCCCGAGGGATCAGTGCATATGTTTAAAACTGCATTGATGCCAGAATTTGTACTTGAAGTGGTGCTGCCAGCCCATAATACATTTCCCAAAGGATCATACTTTACCCAAACAACCTGTTCAACCCCATCAATGGGAACTGTAATATTGCCAAAAGTAACAGGCGTGTTTGCACCCGTATTACTACCCACGCCAAAGACGTTGCCAACTGCGTCGGTAGCAACAGACCATGTCTCCATATAAAGACCTACTCCCTGCCTGCCCCACAGCCAGCTTTGTGCAGATGCTTCAGGTATTAATTTCCCAAAAAAACAAAGGAATAATACTGCAGTTAAAATATAGGGTAGTCGTTTTTTCATATTATTTTATGTCATAAATTTCTTTTTGCTGTACATAAGCCAGATCGTTACGCTGCTACCTTAACAATGTCATGTCTCCTTTGAGTATGTATTTTGTATTTTTTGTGCCCCCTGTATATTTCAGCAACCATTCATAAGCACCTATTTCGCAATACACCCCGTTGAAATTACCCGTCCAACCAACATCGATGGTTTTGGAAAGGAACACCTGCTGACCCCAGCGGTTATAAACAGCGAACCAATAGTTGCTTATTGGGCAACCCGGCTGGAAGACAGGGCGGAATACGTCATTCTTCCCATCTGCATTTGGGGTAAATGCGTTAGGTACATAGGCTTTGCAATCGCAGAATTCTGTTGCTACCGAAAATGTATCGGTGCCTGTACATAAAGAGTCTGTTACTGTTACCCAATAACTGCCGGTATCTTTTATATATAAAGTGTTTTGTTTACTGCTATCGCTCCATAATACATTTGCACCTGCCGGAACATTGGCTTGCACTGTGAGTTGTACAGGTTGCTCGCGGCATAATAAAGTGTCATTTATGTGCTGTGATACATCTGTAATATGTAGTGAAATAGTATCAGTATAAATACAGCCCTGGTTACTGATACTGAGATAATAAATGCCTGTTGAACCGGCTACATAAGTAGCGTTTGTGGAACCATCCTGCCAGCTACGTGTTTGCGCGAAAGAGGGTGACAGTAATGTTACAGGGGCGCAGGCGTTTGAATCCTTTCCGAGAGAAAAAGCAATATTGCTTATCTTAACATTAAAAGTATCAAGCAGTGCGGTGCAACCGCTGCTTGCGGAGAGCCAATAAGAACCATCAATATTTACAGTGATGGAAGCAGTAGTGTCGCCTGTGCTCCATAGAAAAGATTTAGACCCTGTTGGCGCATTCAGCCTCGCGTTTCCCAGCGGGGCACAGATAGCAGTATCTTTATAAGTAGTATCAAGTGTGCCTATCTTAACATTAAAGCTGTCAATAACAACAGAGTCGCAGGTAAAACAATAAACGTAATACTTACCTGCCGCGTTAATAACACGGCTGCTGCCTGGGGTGTTATTATCCCAGTAATAAGAGGAATAACCTGCAGGGGCCTTCAAAGTATCACCACTTAAACCAAAACAAGTTGTAGTATCACTGTGCAAATAAGCGGTGTCAGGCGATACACCGAATTTGGCCACAAACATGTATTCAGGGCCATCCACAGCTACCGGAAGCGAATCGGGGCCAACAGTAAATGTAGGATAAGCAGCCACTTTAGAAAAATCACTACCCAGCAAAACATTGCCTGTAGCGTCGCATACTATTTGGGCCTCATCATCACCACCACAGGCCAGGTGAGTTAGAATGGTAGGCCCGCCACCGAGGTCGTAAGCAACAAGAAATGCCGGATCGCGGCTTGCTGTCCAGGCAAGCGTATCTCCGGGGCCAGCAACGATGGGAGCCAGATATTGGCCAAATATCCAGGCTTTACAATCGGATACTGCAATGGAATAGTTTCGCACATCATACTGCGATCCGGAAGCTATTACCTGAGACCAATTTGCAAGCCCAGCTGCCGAATACCGCACCAGGAAGCTGGCAAATGTTGGTGTGGGCGGGTTGGGATAAGGCCGTGTAATAGTTACAGCGCCAAAGCTGATGGATGGCTGCAAAAATTCACCTCCTATATACACGTTTCCCGAATTATCATGAGCAAGCCCTGTCACTAAAGTCATTCCTGTTCCTCCTCCACTCTGCCCCCATAGCGGAACGCCCGAAGGAGAAAATTTCGCGATAAAGGCTTTCGATATAGCTGGAGTAGCATTTGTAAGCACTGAAGGCCCTATTGTCATGACGGGAGAATAAGTATCACCTGCTATATACACATCACCTGTTGAAGACACAGTAGCACTTTGGGCTTCGTCATTGCCCGTTCCTCCAACCGAAGTGGCCCACAGAAGGTTTCCGGCGGGATCGTACTTGATCAATGCTACATCATAAGTATTGCCACCGGGATCTGCGTTTGTAAGCGTATAGGGCCCGACAGTCAAGGTTGAAGTAGCGAAATAAGATGCCAGGTAAATATTACCTGCACTATCGCAAGTAATATTACCTCCGGAAATTCGCGGAGCTGTAAAAACCCAAAGTACAGTGCCTGTGGGGCTTAACTTTGTTATGAAAACCTGGTAACCGGGGCTGCTCCCGTAATAAGGATTGGTTAACGTAAATGAGCCTATCTCCATCGTAGGACCCGCAGATATGCCCAGGATATAAAGATTGCCCGCAGGATCGGCACAGAGACTTGTGGGTGAGTTATTACCTGCGCCATTACTTGAGGTGGTGCTGCCTGCCCACAATACATTTCCGGCGGGATCGTATTTTACCCAAAACATTTGCGCGATTGGCTGAATAGGCAATGTGATGCTGCCAAAAGTAATAGGTGCCGTAGCCCCTGTATTATATGCAGCACTGTATGAGTTTCCTAAAGCATCAGTTGCTACCAGTTGGGACTCTGCATAGAGCCCTGCCCCTTGTCTCCCCCATAACCAGTTTTGAGCAGATGCCTTTGGCGTAAATGACAGTAAAAACACTAAGGGGAAAAATGTACGTAAAATAAAGTAGAGTCTATTTGCCATAGGATCCTATTTTAAGAGGGTTTTCTGATAAAAGGTTTTTTCATTGTTAGATGGCAGCCTGCATAACAAAAATCTCTTCTTTAAAGTTATGGATATTAAACAAATAAGGCATCCCGAAAGGACAAGTGTGTATATTTTCTTTGTAAGTGTGCAGGGTAACCTATGTGCTGAAAATATTCAACAAAAAGACCACCCTGACAAAACCACTATATATTACCTGCAAAACACTGAAAAACTATGATCTATTGAAATTAGTTAGCGCTGATAAACCAGACGTAAAACGCCGGATACTTTACCATTATCTGTAATAAACTTACCAATATATATTCCCTGTGGAATAGCAGAAGGCAAGTTTACAATTGTATTATTTTCCAAAATATTATATTGATATATTTCCTGACCCAGCATGGAATAAAAATGCAATACCCCTTTTTGAGAAGTATTAATACTAAATGTACCGGTACTAGGGTTTGGATATACTACTATATCGTTAGATACCCCATTAATTTTTTGCAGGCCCAGATTGGTAATAGTGATCGTATCCCTGTTGCTTATAGCTGAATCGGGAGCTGCGCAAGTTATAGCACTATGCATAATAACATCAATAACGTCGCCATTGCTTAAAGTGCTTGAACTATACGTACTATTGGTAGCTCCACTTATATTATTGCCGTTCAAGGTCCATTGGTAAGAAGGGCTTGCACCACCATTTGTTGCGGATGCAGTAAAAGTTATGTTGGTGCCGCCGGTAATAGAAGTGCCGGGATTTGCAGAAATATTTACTGCGGGCACCAAAACGGTACTTATAGTCATACCAATGCCATTGCTGGTAGCCGTAGAAGGAACAGCACATGTAGAACTACTTGTTAAGACACAGGAAAAAATATCTCCAGTACTAAAACTTACAGGACTATAAATACCAGTTGTTGCTCCTGTAATAGCAGAACCATTTTTCTTCCATTGATAATGTGGGGTACTGCCGCCGTTGGTTATAGCGGAGGTAAATGCAATGGTAGTACCGGGGCAAACGACGCTGTCCGGAGTTACCGTAATGCTGATCGTTGGCGTTATACTGCTGTTAATCGTTACAGTAATATTATTACTATTTACAGTTGAAGGGCCGGAGCAAGACGCTGTATTTGTCAGGGTGCAGTAAAAAATATCTCCGTTACTTACGGTAGAAGGTGTATAAGAAGAAGTCGTAGCACCTGTAATTATGGTGCTATTTTTATACCACTGAAATTGCGGAGATGTCCCTTGATTGTTAATAGCTGAAACATATAAAGTGAGAGAAGTGCCCGTGCAAATAACATTGCCTGGATTGGCGCTAATACCCACAGTGGGAGGCAGAGCCGGGTTTATTGACATATACTCATTATTGCTTGTAACACTAGTGATTGAAGCACAGGAGGCGTTACTGGTTAAAACACAATTAACCTCATCAAAATTATTAAATGTATTGGAATAGCTACTGCCGGTCGCGCCGGATATTGCAACCCCATTTAACTGCCATTGATATGCAGGTGCAGTTCCCCCGTTTGTGATTGTGCTTGAAAAGGTAACAGTAGTGCCTGCACATACCGTATCTCCGGGGCTTGAGGTAATAACAATGGTGGGTGTACATTGAGCTGCAATTTTCGAAAATGGCAACATACATAATACGCAACATAATAAGGCCAGATAACTTTTGTACATACTGATATTTTTTAAGGGTTAAAAAAGTGAATTTTTTGTTTGATAAAAGTATAGGGCATCCCTTTACGATACCCATTTTAATATGCAGGTGTGTACATTTTTTTTGTAAGTGTGCGAAGGGATGTATTAATGGAACGTTTTAAGGAACTCTTCCTTTCTGCGAACGGCAATTTCGAGCTCGGTGCCATCTTTCATTAACACAATGCCCCCCCTGCCCTTCTGTATTTTTTGAATGTGCAGATTGTTTACAATGTGCCCATGATGAATGCGGCAAAAGAATGCTGCTGGCAGCATTCCCTCAAAGTCCTTTAAGCTTTTTGTAGCAACAATTACTCTGCCAGGTGTATGTATGTGCGTGTAACTGCCATCGGCAATGATATACATAATATCGGCCAACTGTACCAGGCGCTGCTCACCGTTTTCAACGAATGAAATAGTTTGTTTAGCCAAGTCTTTTTCCTCGAGGTTACGAAGCAACAGTTCGTAATTTCGGGTTGTCTTTTTTTCTTTTATTCTCAGTTCTGCTCTGTTCACTGCATCTTCGAGTTCCTCAATATTTACCGGCTTCAAAAGATAATCCAGCGCAGCATAGCGAAATGCATTTAATGCATACTGATCGTAAGCGGTTATAAAAATGATCTCAATGTCTGCACCCTCAATAGATTTCAGCATATCAAACCCGTTTCCATAAGGCATTTCTATGTCGAGAAATACCAATTGCGGCTTTAGTTCTTCAATAAGCCTTTTCCCGCCTGCTGCGTTATTGGCTGTGCCAAGCAAATTAATTTGCGGACAATACTGTTGCAGCAAGCTAATAAGCATTGAAACATTCTTCTGCACATCGTCAACTATTACAGCGGTGATCATGCGTCTAGTGGGAATTTTATTGTTATGGTAGTTCCTTCAGGTTCATTTGATGCGTTCTTCTTATCGGTTATCTGTATGTCGTAATCCGATCCGACACTTTTACTTACCAGTGCAAGTCGTTGGCGTGTTAATTCCATTCCCTGCGATTCATATACCATCTCCGACACGATCTTCAATTTTTGCGATTGCTCCCTGCCAATTCCGTTATCGTCAATTTTGCAGTACAGATTGCCGTTTTCTTTATAAAACTTCACACTTAACTCACCTTTTTTATCTTTAAGATAAGCCATACCATGCCGGATGGCATTTTCAATGAAGGGCTGAATGATCATGGTAGGTATCTCGACAGTGTCCGTATCTATATCATCTGAACAGCTGATTTCATAAGCGAATTTATCCTCAAAAAGCATCAGCTCCAACGACAGGTAGTTTTTGATGTAGGTAATTTCTTTGCGAAGGGTAATATTACTTTCTTTAGAATTTTCAAGCGTTTGCCGCATAATCAGGGCGAACCCTGACAGATATTTATTGGCATTCTTGATGTCATTTGCAACCACAAAATGCTGTATAGAATTAAGGCAATTGAAAATGAAGTGCGGGTTCATTTGTGCGCGCAATTGCTTTTGCTCCAGTTCTATCCGCTCCTGGTTTGCTTTAAGGTTGCGCTGCCTGAATAGCAAGAGGCCTACAATAATAAACACAACAAAAGCAGCGATGGTACCGCAAATAAGTACATTCTTTCGCTGCAACTGAATTTTTTGGGCCGCATCCTTTTTCGCCTGCTCTATTTTTGCAAGCGATTCCTTTTTATCAAAATCATTCAGCATCTGGGCCTGCAATGTCTTTCTTGTATTCTCTTCATTATACATGCTGTCCTTTGCCACAACGGAAGCCTTGTATGCTTCTAATGACTTTTTATAATCACCGGACTGGGCATAAACCTGGCTAAGCCCCTCATTTGAGGCTTTGATGATAGACATTGACCCTATTTTTTGGGCGATAGACAAGGCTTTGCCAAAATATTTTCCTGCCTCTCTGTATTTTTGCTGATCGAAGAAGGCTGACCCGAGCCCACCATATATATCTGCGAGCGAAAAATTTTCACCGGATTTCGAGAATACTTTCTCTGCTGCAAACAGTGCTTGCAGAGCTTCTTCATATCTCTTCTGGGTTGTATAAATGTAACCAAGGGTCTTGTAGCAATTGGCTATATCATACTCATTTTTTATCTCTTCTGATATTTTTAGAGCTTCCTGGGCATTTTTCAATGCTTCATCGGCCTTACCCTCCAGGTCGTAAATATTTGCAATATTCTGCAGGGACATGGACACCCCTCTTTTGTCGCCACTTTTCTCAGTTATCTTCAAAGCAGCATTATAATTCTGTAAGGCTTCAGGGTATTTCTTCATTACATTATATACGTTCCCGATGTTAATATAACAGGAGGTAATACCTTTTTCGAAATCTGCATCCTGGTCTAATTTTAATGCTAAGAAATAGTTTTTTAATGCCTCCGGGAAATTGTCCTCAACTAAATAAGTTGTTGCTATAGAAAAATAGCACTTCCCCTCCCCTCTTTCATTTTTCAACTGCTCAAATAATGACAGCGCAGTTTTTTGACTTTGTCTTGCCTCAGGCAAATTGCCCACGATAGAATACCCCACCCCTACTACATAATGAGATGAAGCAATGCCGCTTTTATAAGCCTGCCCTTCTGCCAGTGCAAGACCATCCTTTCCATATTGAATGCTTTTGTTCGCATCGATGTCAAAATAACCGGCAGCAAGCGAATTCAGGAGTTTTACCTTATTGCTGTCATTTTTTTGCTTTGGTAGTTCTGTAAGTAAAGAATCAATATTTACAGGGCCGTGCTCCCTTTGTGCATAAACGCCGGATGGCAGCAATAGAAGTAGTAGAGTAATAGTTTTTTTTATAAGGGTCGCCATTCTGTTTTGCATTTTCGTCAATCGTCTTCTTTCAGGCTGAGGAATAAACTTACCCAATTATTACATCTTTACATAAAATGTATGCAAAATAATGTGATGAATTTTGTAAGTGTGTGGAAATATGCTGTAACTGTAAAGCAAGTGTTTCCATCAAACTTAACAACTACACTTCCTTATATTTCAATAGGCCTGCTTTTTATTAGCTCAATTACTATATTTCAGCGCTTTTGTGAAAACACAAGTTGCGTACCCCGCCCCGAAGAAAAATGGGGTGGTGTACATCACTAATGATAACTATTCCAATAACGTGCCTTTCGAAAAAAACGAAATTGAGTTGGTTTTTAATAACCAATAAAATTAATAATACTTACCCTATCCAAACTTATTTAAGTAAATAATTGAATCCGAATTATATTCGGGGTATGGGGTTTACCCGTGTATCTGCATTTCGCCGCTGCGAAATGCAATCTTGCAAAGCATCGGTATTCGATATTTTCAAATATCATATTCCCCAATTCTCATTTCAATTCTGTCCTTTAGACCCTCAAAAAGTGTCCTTTAGAAAGTACTGCTCAAGCTGTCTTATATAAAAACCCAGATTCCAAAAAATTCTAAAACCATAGAAATATCCTCAAGTATCATTCTGCTTTTTGCCCGCATTAAATTCACACCAAGAGTCTTCAGACTACGCTTGACGACCAGCAAAAGATATTTTCTTTTCTGCTTTCTAATGCAGTTTTCCACAACCCATAGTTGAATACTCAACCATAAGTTGATATACTAATGACGTAACAGATTAGTCCATCTGCTACAGATTATAAAAACATGCAATAACCATGACACGAAGGAAGATACTTTCAATTGATGAGCTTAAGGAACTATCGAAAGACAAACCCATAGACTGCTTTATCTCACTAATGGGCGGGATGTGCCGCTCAAGCAAAAGTGTTCAATATGACCTGAGGCAAAATGTCTTTTCAGTTTTCAATGATATTGTTGGCTCGGAAGACATTTTGACGGTTGAGGAATTGTATACAGATAGCAATATAGGCGAGGCCATAGACAAAGGAGCGTTCTTTTGCTTCAACTAAGACTAGGCCCCCCCTACGAGGTTCGGATTATAAAGCTAAGTATCAAGGAATATATATGAGTACCTATATCTGTGGCACAACGACATATGCAACCATTTTTAGCGGCTTTAATTTATTTTCCGACCCTTCGCATGGAAACACCATGTACGCGATGAGTAAATTGCTCCAATTTGCTCAAAAGGCTTTTATGAAAACCGATCCGTATGAGGCTATAATAATCTCAATGTATGAGTTGAATGTTGAAGCGGTCAATGTACGATACAATGAAAAGTATGATGCGACGCTGAGCCCGCATGAATTGCGTGCCATGTGTCGTGCGCATCCCTCTGTTTCCATCTACCAATTTTTAAAATCTGTTGAATGCCTCCATTATCAAATAAGCGAAGGCGACATCCCTAATACCTCGGAAGTTTACAGATTGATCGAAAATCTTATTTCCGCTATCTGCAAAGATATAGCTCATGAATCCGAACTGTACAAGGAGGCAAAATGGGGGTAGAATGCGTCCATGACGCAATATGAAATTGCAAAACGGCTGGGCGTAACCGAGCAAGCAGTATCCAAATGGTATACTGGAAAGAACCTGCCAAGCACTAAAAACCTGGTGGTATTGTCCAAACTGCTAGGCAAGGATGTTGAAACACTTTTAAACGAGCTTTCGAAGAAGAAACAAGCAAAGTCAGCCAAGTAGATAATTCACACCTGCCAGGGCAGCATTTACCTCCTGCAGCAATATAAGTGTTTACAATACTTATATTACTATTATTACTTTTCAAGTTTCTTTATTGCCGTTAACAGACGCACAACAGCAGTTGCGACCGTCAATGCTAAGACAACTTTATGCCATCCTTTCATTTGATATACATTTAAAAATTACAAAATGATTTTCTTATAACACCCTTACATTTGAAGAGATTGTTCCCCCATAGCCACCCAGATCAATCGTAACGTGCCAATGTCCAGAATGTGGAACTGCCAATCTAATGGGCGACTGCTTATAGTGTCCACCAAAATAACTATAGCGTCTCCCATTTCGATAGTTCTGGAAATTGGAGGCATCCATTAAGCAGACATTTGCCTCAGTTCCCCGTAAGACAACCTCTACTATTTTACCATCATCGTTGTAACCAAGGTCATAATGTTGATATTGCATTTTCTTCATTTTATAGTGTGAATAATAATTTTATTGCCTAAAGCATAGAGAACACTCAATGTTCCTTTCTGACACCTTTAAATTTTCCGCCAGACGTTTTTACGTCCATAAATTTTCCAGTCTCAGTATCTCTTTTCACAAAAAGCCCTGTTTTAGAGTTTTCTACTTGTGAGCGTTGCTTCACTTGTCCATCACGGTGATTGTCGCCGACCTTACCATTTTTTGCCATTGTCTAAAGTTTTTTACCTTTGTTTAATTAATGAAATATTGTTTCATAAACAAAGATACGTTGTTTCTTAAATGAAACAACGTATCTTTAAAGAAATATTTTCCACATGGAATCCACTTTGAATACACAATTACTTGCAAGCACGATAAAGTCTAAGCGAGGAAGTAGAGGATTACGTGAGGTTGCAAAGGAGATAGGAGACCTAAGCGCGCCAACATTATCACGAATCGAACAGGGTAACTTACCTGACGTCGAGACTTTTATTAAACTCTGCAAGTGGTTGAATGTCCCAACTGATACATTTATCTCTGGTAAGAAAGGTCACGCTAAGGAAGTATCGGAAAAAGACAAACTCATCTATCAGTTACGCTCAAGCAAGGAACTGGACCCCTCAACAATTAGCGCAATGGTCGCAATGGTCGATTTGGCCTTTACCAAACTTAAAAAGGATGCCAAGTAAATCGCTGTTTCCTCGTGGATTTATGGCTGCTGCTGAAAGAATGGGAGAACAGTATCGAACTGAACTTGGCATCTCAAAATTTGATCCACTTGACGCTTTTGCATTGGCAAAACATATTGATATACCTGTCTTCTCTGTCGAAGATGCTTACAAAGACAACTTTCAAGACCCGAGCTATACGCTGTTATCTGACACCTCAAAATTCCATGCTATGTGGATGCCAAATGAGGATGGCGATAGAATAATAATTCACAATGCTAACCAATCGAAAAATCGCCAGCAAAGCAATATTATGCATGAGCTGGCTCACATAATAAGAAATCATGAAATACCCACTGCGTATGCAATACTGTGCGCAGACTTTGGCCTTCATTGCTACAACCCCATACATGAGCAGGAAGCAAAATATCTTGGTGGATGCTTACAAATTACGAAGCCTGGGCTGTTGTGGGCACTGAAACATTTTACAGTCGAAGAGATTTCCGAACGCTACACAGCGAGTATTGAAATGGTCAACTACAGAATAGGGGTCAGTGGTGTAAAGAAAATACGTGGCTATCGAAAATAATAAATTAATATAGTAGTACCAGTTTTCAATCCTACTATAATCGGACTCGATAAAAATCCAATCCGGGTCACTGAATGCAGGCTACACGATTAGTAATTTTAAGTCTTCAATAAAACGGTTCGATATTTGTCCTGTCG
>Ga0206970_10123_pt1 | contig 22154 bp, 22 predicted proteins | sample Alteio_BWOrgHeat_88_FD_152964 | JGI IMG/M metagenome (GOLD analysis project Ga0206970, IMG submission 152964) | Enriched cells from forest soil in Barre Woods Harvard Forest LTER site, Petersham, Massachusetts, United States -... | ecosystem: Environmental > Terrestrial > Soil > Temperate forest >... | reverse complement strand
AATCAACGTGACTTGTGCTCCGGCCGCGGCAGCTTCTTGGGCGCGTTTCAACAATGCCGAGCCTTGATCACGACGGGCAAACTCGGTGCTGCCGCTGGTGTCCGGGTCGGCAAAGCGATCAGAAAACTAGCGTTGGTGAATGGTTGAGTTCCGAGTTGGCCGGGGAGCGCAGTTCAATGACTCCTGGGGCGATGCAGGTCACGTGGACACAATTGCCCGGCCTGAAACCTGCCCGTTCAAGCCAGCGTCCCGTGAGACGGATTTTGGGCTTGATGAGTCCTTTCCAATAGTCGCCGGCAGCCTCAATCTTTAATCTGCGAAAAGAAGGCAATACGATGTTGGGAGATAATTCAGTTGTTTCCATAATTTAAAACCCTTTTTGGGCGCGGCTAGGATACCGGCCCCAGCAGCCCGATTAAGATTGGCTTGCCCGTTTATTATGAGCGGTTAAATCGATTGCGCCACAGTGGTGACTGCGTCACGGCCACCGGGAGGGCCGGAGCGATTACCGCTTGCTCTGGGACAGCCGTATTGACAGCGCATGATGGTGCCGCCGCAATGTCTGGTCCATTTGTTGGAGCCTTGACAGGCAGGATCAAGCCGATGAATTTTTCGGCGTTGGCTCTGTCCTTGAAAATAAAGCCAGGTACCGCACCATCATGGCGGTAGCTGGAGTAATAGCCGCCATGCGAGCGCGCAATTTTATTGATACGCTCGTATTCCTCCCGGCTGACACGGTCAGCCAGTTGCACCACAAATAAATCTGCCTTGGTCTTGGTGTGCTTGGTTTCAATGAGCTTTGCTGCAATATCGGCACCATTGTTGTGCTTGTCGCTGGTGGCCGTGACGCAGTCACCGCAGTTACCGTAGTTTCGGTGGGGCAACAGCCGCAATTCCTGGCCGTCGCTCCATGGGCGGCGGAATTCAATTTCCCAGTGGCCATGCGTGACCGCGCCGCCGCGATACTGCGTTTCAAGGTTTTTCAGGGTCTCCGGCAGTTCAAAGCCCGAGCTGTCCAGATAGTTGCCATGGCCCATGCTCCACTTCTCCGTATGCCAGCCGAAACTCGGCCTGTCATTTGGGTTGGGGAAGGCAACTGTTAGCGCCTTACGCGCCAGCCGTTCCGTTTCCGCCTGTTTTTTGACCACGAGCAGGACGAATTCAGGCGAAAGATTGGCATGTCGATCAAAATAATCGGTCATGCTGTCCGAGTTGTCGTAACAGAGGGAAAGTGTGACGGCCATCATGCCATGAGGTACGACGACCTTGGCCGCGCCCGGCTGGCCGTAATGTCCCACGAAGAGCTGGTCGAGTTTGGCGGACTGTTCTTCCTGTTGACGACGGCGTTCGGCGGCAGCGGCCACCACCGTGGCGTTAGGCTCGGGTGGCGGACTGAATATCACGGCAGCGTTCGTCTCAGAGCCGGTTTCATCCGCAACCAGTGCGGCGGGATTGAATCGTTTCATATCAGAGTGGGTTGTTGAAAGCGTAACTGCCAAAGGGCGGGACCGACACGGACGGCTTCGCGTTGCACCTGTTGCCGCAGTTTGGCCTTCCAATTCGGATTTTGGAGCGTCTTGGGATGGTCGCAGGCCATTTCGTAGATTTGTTCGAGCGTGGCAACGCCACCGCATTCCCTGAGCAGCCAGCGAATGAGCCGGCGCCACGAGGTCCTGAAATTGGCCGTGATTTTAATGGCCAGCGGTATGAACTTGCCGTTGCGCAGCGGGGCATACTGGCCGTCTGATTTGGCGGCAAAGAGGATTTCGGCGTCTGCATGGCTGAAGGCTGCAATGACGCTGGCCGATTTGCCGGTATCACCGGCACAACCGTTTGGCCGGAGAAATTTCAAGCGGCCTTTCGGAAACACCACGGCAGTCGCAGCATCCCAGATGAACCGAGAAAACCACTGCGTTTCAGTGCGCGCATTGGTCAACGCCATGCCGTTGGCATGGCTGGCCATTTTCGCCAGCCAAAGTTCAACCTGCGATTTGCCGTTGACCTTCGAGTAGGGCGGGTTGAGCCACGCGCGTCCATGCCATTCGTGGAGCAAACCGTCGTCATTTATCGTGAAATGTCTGGCGGCAGTGTCCCACGGACGGATTACTGGCGAGCACGGGTCGAGATCGAACCCGCCGAACAGTTTCAGCAGTTCAGGCGGGGTCAACCAGTCGTCATCGGTGAATTCAGGCATAAAAAGAGGAAGCTCAAAAGTTGCATATGCAACTTTTGGTTCTACATGGAACGACAAAAAGCCCGGTTGCGGTGAGGTAACCGGGCTTGCAGCGACCGTCATGGAGTCGTGTTCACGAGTCCGCCGTGGTGGCTGCGAAAGCAGACAGGCCCAATTCACACCGGGCTTCGTCATCCCACTGTTCAAGCTGGCGGTGGCTTTCGCAGTTGAACGCGTAATCTTCCGAGTCCGGGTGCTGGTCGGAATAGCGGCAGCAGACTTCGTAATAGGTGCCAAAGTCATGCGGGAATCCTTTCACGACAAGTTGTGCGCCGGGCGGTTCCGGGCCAACCACACGACGGATTTGGTTCACGAAGGCCCGGCATTCGCGTGCCGAGCGTTCACGGTAGTCGTCTTGTCCGACCTGGGCGCATTCCTCGCCCCACGGAACAGGGCGAATGTTCAGGTAATCAATCATATTTTGTTTCTGAAAAAGGAGGGTAACCCTCCGGTTTTTTGCAATTTGCCGTTTCTACTCCGATTCGGAGTGCCTGCGGACGGCCACCGGGCCAGACCCGTGGCGTTTTTTAGGCCGCAATTTTCAGCGCAAAAAAAAGAAACGAAAAAAGCCCGGACATTTCTGTCCGGGCTTATGGGGGCAGTCCGCAAGGACTCAGGCCGCAATAGGTTCGTCGGCGGTCTTGATTTCGAGGGTAGGGGCAACGCCCTTGGCGAGGTTGTCGGCCCAACGGTTCAGCGTATCATCACTGATGCCGCTGCTCGCCCACGCATCGCTGATTTCAATGGTGCCCGCGAAAATCGCGGCCACCTTTTCTTCCGGCTTGTCGGCGGCGGATTTAATCCACGCGACAAGGAATTGCACCGCCTGTTCCGGGGTCAGAACAGTGGCATTTTCCGTTTCTCCGGATTTCTCCGGGTTCTGGCGTTTGCGGATTTCCTTGAGCTTGGTGGTGGCGTCGCCGGGCGTGGACAAGGCGTTGATCACGTCCAGGGTGTCGTCGCAGCCGCGCCATTTGTCCTTGTGGATTTCCTTAGCCCGGCTGATGACCTTGTTGGCGATTTCCAGCGAATTGACGCTGGCCGCATCGTAACAGGGTTCCGACAGCAACGGTTTCCCGTGGCCGTCCTCGACCAGACACATGGTGTTGAAAAAGGCCGCCAGCGTTTCCAGTCGTCCGGGCAGTTCCCCGCCGCAGTTGTCGGCGAAGAACTTCTTGAACGCGGTGTCCGCGGCGATGGACTTTTCATCCAGCATCCGGCGATGGTCGCGTTTCAGCGCGGCCACGAGCTTGGCAAACCACGGCGTCACCTTGCGGAGACTGTCGCGGGTTTCCACCACCTTTTTGTTCAGCTTCACCCCGTCGGCCATGAGCGCATAGCGTTCGGCCGGTTTGAGGCTGCTGATTTCCGCATACGTCAGTTTAGTTTCGACTTTCATGTTTCCTTTTGGCCGAGGCCGAACCTCGGCCTTGGCACGATTGCGGGAAGTCACGGGCGTTGTGCCCGTGATGCCTCGCGCAAAAGGAGCGTGGGGAAACAACCACTAAACAAACGCGCGGTGCGCTTTCGCGCCGCAAATTCTAAATGCCCGCCACTTTGAATCGGAGTGAGGCGACTACTACGGGGAAACCCATCGTGGGCGTTTCTCCACAGCCGCCGCCCCACCCCATTGGAAACGGTGGCAGGACAAGGTTGGCAGGACTGCCAACGGCAGGAAATCGCGTTGTCCGGTGTGAAATTTTCAACGCCGTTCAACGCAATAATCGGAAACAAGCTGCCGCTTTCGCGGCGCACTTTGCTTTCCACCATCAAAGGAAATCGTCCGACAAATAAAGCACTCGGCGGGCAAATATCGCCCGCCGTTGCAATGCTGGCGTGATTGGCCGCGCGGATGGAACATCCGCCCGCGTCGCACTCGCGATGCGAACGACCCGGCAACGCGCCAAGCGCCATTGCCCTTGCACAGTCAAAAGGGATTTGTCCGACAAAAAGACCGCGTCCCCAGGACAGGGGCAAAGCAAAACGGCCAGTCCCGGCTGGCCGGGACTGGCCGTTGCTGGTGCTGGCTGGAGGTTATGCCCGCGCCCACGGCGCGGCGAATGAGACGGAATCGTCCGGCAACAGCCAGACCTTGCCCGCCCGCACCGGAACCGCCAGACGCAAGCCCAGCCGCCTTGCCGCCGCTATTCGCCGCGCCTCATTGGTGATGATAACCTCTTTGCCGCCCACCCGCGCCGGAACCCGCACTTGCGAAGTTTTGCCCACTATCCGCGCCCGTGTCCGTACCGTGAAACCCTCGCCGGTTTGCAATGGCGCGATTATCCCCAGCCGCTTGCACGCCGTCAAAAGGTGGTCTGCCGCCTTGTTCCGCCCGTGCGCCTTGAAACCCGCCGCCGTTGCCGCATCGTCGAGGTTTGCGCCGTCCAGCAGTGCCGTGGCCGCCCGTTGCAGCTTGCAGATCGTCTCCGCCCGCCTGCCACGCCCGTCGGGAAGGTTATCGAGACGGCGGAGAAGCAACGCCTTGCGGCCTAGCGCGGCTCGCTCGACTTTAAGACGCGCCGCCAGCTCTGCCCGCGAATTATCGGCTTGCTCCGCATTTTGCCATAGCCAGTCATCCGACACGCTGGACAAAGAGACTGACTCGCCCAGCCAGTCACGTGACAACTCGCGCACCACCGCCCGCCATGCCACCCGCGCGGCCAAGGTCTCCGGCTGGCCGTCCACGTCCGCACCCGTCGCCCGCCAGACCGCCAGCGCACAGGCACCCGCGCCGATGGCATCGCGCCATTCGTGGCCGTTGCGCTCGACAATACGGCCAGCCCCTTGCATCCGTGCGACCAGACGAAAGAGGCAGCTTTCCGCCAGCCGCAAATCGGCTTGGCCTTGCGCCTCGCGCAACAGTGGCCCGGCTGCTATTTCGCCGCTGGCCAGACAATCGGCCATGCTCCGCGCCTCGACGCCCAGAGATTGCCGCGCTTGTGGTTCGGCAGATTCGGCCAGCCCGGCTCGCGCCAGCGCATCGCCAACACTGGCCAACCCGCGCCCGCGCCCGTGCCCCTCATGGCTGCTTTGTTCAAATTCGGTGGATGTGAAACGACCACCGCCGCTGTCATTTATCAATGTTTTCATGGTGTTTGATTTTGGTGACCAGATTGACGTTGCCAGACTCTTGCCAGCAAACATCCGGCAATCTGTGTCCGTTCCCTAGATAGTGGCTTTATGCAAACACTACCACCTGCGCGCGCGCATTTATTTCTGTCAACCATGCCAGCAAAACCCCGGTAAACATTAGCTAAAAATGGCCTTGTTAAAAATATGCCGGAAATGCCCAATACCGCCCGATGGGGGGATATGTTTTTAGAAATTGCCGGGTCGAAATAATAGACCCAGTGCAGGTCCTGAACGCATGCACACTTTGGCCAGCGTGCCCTGGTTCCTTGGCGATCGGGGCCATGATGTTCGCAGAACACTCGCAAGACCAGTTCCGGCAGCCCGATGAGTGCGGGGCCGGGGCTCGGGTTCAATCGGTACAAATCGAACAAAAATTAATTGGAACCCATGTCAAGCAAGCACAGCTTGACGTTCTCCGGATGGTTCTTGAGGTTCCTTCCGTTCCCCCAAAAAGCATATATATTCATTTTCAAGAAATGGCTCCCAATGGAATCGAGTGAGCCAAGGGGTGAAGGGTTCCCGGTATTGGAACCGTCCCAACCATCGGCGAACCCCTTATGCTTGAAGGCTTTTAGGTCGTTCCACTGATTTCATGGAATCCATCGCTCAGACACCCGGCGACGGCCACGGGCTGGGGAAACGCCAATTTAGATTCGATTGGACAATTGTTTGTGATTTAATTGGATATGTTTAATCTCGAAAATTTGGGATTGAGTAATGAAGGCAAAAGGTGTCTCACAGATTACCTCTACTACGTCAATGACAAGCTGCACTTTGACTGTGTATTGATGAAACGTTTGGGCCTTTGGCCGCGCGAGCAGGCGCTGCCAGTAACAGCCCCATCTGAATCATTAAGGTATGATTTATTATTAAACGTACGGGCAATTGAGATTATGTTGGACAAAGGGCATGCCGAGGAGCTTTTCCAATTTACCTTTCCGACATATGTTAAAAAACGGATCCGGTACGCCCGGATAACGTCCAAACAGGACGTGATCACGACGGAATTTTTCGAACAATGGTTAAGGGTTCATGTCGCCAGAGATAAACTTTTGCTTTCTGAGATGGGTCTGCTCAAACGGATTGATGGGAGTCTTAAAAAGGCACAATATGAAAAGAATTCTGTTGAACGAATGTTCAAAATGATTAGATATCAGATCCCGCGAACCAGTCCGGAGGTTATCAGTATTGTTCGAGAAGAGGCAGCGAAGATGGACAGCAAATTTTTTGCTCGCATGGCAGAAACGCTGGAGCGTTCAGGGAGGGGAATGGGTGTTCAGAAAATTGGGACCAGGCTTGAAAATTTCCTCTTGGATTACTGGATTCAGGGGTTTCCAACGACGGATGGCGGGTTTCTCCCTCCGCTGTGCGCCTTTTCAAACCCTGCGCTGAACACCTTTGTCAATTGGCTACTGAACCGGGGAAGTGATGGCTCAACTGACGGTGTGCGGAAAACTTATCAACGTTTGGGCCTCAAACGGATTCGGGAAGAAATAAAAACATGCAGGCACTTCGTGGATGAGGAAGGAAAGCATCACGTAACATTGAGTCAATTCAGACCAAATTACCGGGGCAAATCAATCCGCGTCACAGTCGCAATCAAACCAGGACAATAGAATCCCGCACACCTGTCCCAGATATTTTTAAATAGTTGGATATGGTTAAAACAACGCAGTAGTAGCGCCCATGAAGGGTGTCGATCTGCGTTTTAACCATGCAACCAAACGATAACAAAGACCATAATACTGAACCTGTAACCGATGATACTGCATCAACCCTAGATGGTGCGCAAATTGATCCCAGCCTGACATCGCGAGCCCTACGCTGGTTTTACAATCGACTCATACTCAATGACACGGACCGGAAATCATTGTTTGAGAAACGTGGACTGACCGACCTAACAATTGACGCGTTGGGATTTCGTTCGAACCCGAATGCGAATAAAAATCTCCTGGAGGAAATGAAGAGCGAATTTCCAATGGCGGTTTTGGTGGAAAGTGGCCTTTGGAAAACAGATGCAACAAACTTGAAAGACCCCCCAAAACCCAATCCGCAATTCTATGGCATGAGTATTGTTGAGAAACGAGGTTCCGATGGGAAAAAAGTTCGAGGCCCAGATGGTGAGGTCATCCGTGAGTGCGTATGGAACAATCCCATTTTGATTCCATATTTCAGCGAAACTGGTGAGTTGATTCATTTGCGTCCCCACAAGGGCATGATGGCTGGCAAGACACCCCACTTCTACGTAGCCCGCGCAAATGCGACTTTCAGATCTCGAAACGAATCAGCAGGTGTTCGGCAGCTGGCCGTCATTACCGAGGGTGAATTCAAGGCTGCAGCCTTGTGGCAGGTCTTGGGCGGGCTTGCTGAGATTGGTGGTTTGCCCGGCATCACCATGGCGAAACCGCTGATTGGAGATGTGGAGGAATGGCTGGACGCTATTGGAACTCGTCAGGTGGTCGTGGGTTATGACAATGAAAATAAAGCCGATGAAAAGTTACCGGGCTACCAGCGGGAAAAGCGGCGGCGTTTTGATGCGCACATCTGGGCGCGGTATTTGGCGAGGCAGCTGTCGAAACAAGGGTTGGATGGTCGGGTCTGTGTCTTGCCGGATGCTTGGAGAGATCAGAACGGCAAGGCCGATTGGGATGGCCGGCTGGCAGCGATGATGAAAGAGTCTGGAAGTGTCGACCCTTCGCCAGCGTCTTGGGACAAAGTTCGCGATATTGCACGTGATGAATTTCTTTCGGTCGTCCAATCGGCTCGTTCCATCGGGGAATTCAGGCACGCTTCATTTTTTGATACGGAAACCGAGAAAATTATCCGGACTGCGTTGGACAGTATTTCCTATGAGCCCTGCCTGCCGATCGGCGGGGCCGAGGAACAAATACTGGCCCAACGGTTGTTTCGGATGGCAGCCAGGTTAAAGCAGAAAGACTGGTTCAAGTCCAAGGCGGCAGGATTTCTGGCCCTGTTAGCCCGCGCATACCAGGCTACCGCCGGCCGCTATTACCGGATGAAACCACTCTCCGAAAAACAGGAAGATTTCTGGCTGCAACTACAGGAGGAATCACGTCGGCGGGGCGATGAGGAGGCAAAACGCGCTTGCACCCTCGTATTGCGAGGACGTAAAAATCTGAAGGCAACCAAGCGCGGCCATATTCCGGAAACAATTTCGGATTTTTATATGCGTCCCCTATTCGTGCTGCGCCGGGCCAACGGCACCCGTACGCGCGTAGTAACGATTCACACCGTCCATGGTGTGAATACGCCACCGATAGAAATACCTTGGGAGGAATTCGGATCGCCAGTAAAGATCCGTGATTGCTTTAATCGCAATATAACTGGCGCCTCATGGGATGGCGGACAGTCTGAATTAACAGCCTTGCATGAAGACTTCGCCCACGCATTGGCTTTCAAGGATGTGATTGAAGTTCCCGTCCGCGGCTATCACGCCAAGAGCAAAATTTGGTTTTTTGAAGACATTGCGATTGCTGAGGAAGGAGAATTCCTTCCTGATCCAAAAACCAACATCTTTTGGATTAAACGGGGTAAGGACATCGAAGCCTACAGCTTTGCGCGCAACCCGGATGGGATAGATCACCTCGTTGATATTGGGCTCATGGAAGTGCTGGGTGGAGCAACCCGCGGTGTTCAACGCATGTTTGCCAGGGTTTACATTGAGCAATTGGGGCTGAACGTCAAATGGCTCGCGAAAGCAACCGTGAAAATCAGACAGTTCCATCAGCAGCGGAACATTGCGCGTAAATCTAAGCCCATATTGATTGATAATTCGCCGTAAGCATTTTTAGGTTTGCGATTGCTGCTGATTGCGGGATTTTCCCCTGCTCAAGTCGCGGCGTTTCCAACTCGATAACCTTGAAGGCTCATCTCCTCTTAGGCCAGGTTTCGCACTAAAAATGTTTTTCAGGCATGTGAATTGAAACAGGGGACAATTGATGGGTCTGATTTTGCATTTGCCAAGCTGGGCAATTAGCGAATTGGCAAATGACGCGTCGTATGATTTCACGCCAGTGTTTGAGCTGATTTCAAAAGCCGGATGATGGCCCGTTCCCGTTTGCGGGTTCCGTCCAACACTTCATCGAGGCAGGAGGCGAGATCAGGATAATTTCGTAGTTTTATCGCCTTCTTTCTGAATACAGGATTGACTTTTAAATATATGCATAATGCATTAACAATTTTAGTCCTTCTTTCGAAACGACCGTTCAACAATCTACTGACCTGGGACTGATTTACCCCTATGTTACTTGATAGAAACGATTGTGTCGCCCCGCTTTTGCGTAGCGCCTCCCTCAAAAGAAAAGCTGTTTTTTTGTTGTCTATGCATATAGGAGCGCGCATAATGCATAAAATAACAATTAAGCTTGTGGCGTCAATAAAACATCAAATCATTACAACCTGGCGGAACGGTGATATTGACCAGCTTGAACTCCCGGAACCCAGCGTGGAAATTCTCCCTGGTGTTCGCTGGGGGAAATTCGACGACTTTTTCACGGCCGCCTTTTGGGTTTCTCGCTCATGGATTGATGGAGACTCCAGTCCTCATGCTGAATATGCCCTCGGGACCACACTGCGCGAGGAGATCGCCGCGTGCCTACTTGGTGGACATGGTATGCCAGCCGAAGTTGGGCTGGCGGCGTTCCATCGGATGCGGGATCGCGGGCTACTCGATGGAAAGGGAGCCTTGGAAGATATCGAAAAGGCCCTTACCGAACCTCTGATTGTCGGTGCTCGCCGAGTGCGATACCGTTATCCTCATGCCAAGAGCCGGTTTCTGGCAGAAGCGATGCAAAAAATTAACGCCGAGCCAGCGCCGCTACACTCGGCGCTTGAACTGCGGAAGTGGCTGCTTACTTTTTCTGGAATTGGGCCAAAAACCGCCTCTTGGATCACGCGGAATGCGCTGCACTCAGATGACGTTGCGATTCTGGACATCCACATCATCCGCGCTGGTCTGCTCATGGGCCTTTTCTCAAGCAACCACACCGTGCAACGCGATTATTTTGACATGGAGGTCCGGTTAGTGGCCTTTGCTCGAGCTGCCGGTGTCAGCCTGTCTCGTTTCGACAGTATCATTTGGTGCTATATGCGGCAAATGCATGAGATAGTTATGAACGCTCTGTCTGCACTGCCAAGCGGTCTAAATTGTGCTTGACGCTGCCCGTCGCACTCCGGTTAACTGCGTATTATGTCTGGTGGTGGATCTGGCCGAACTGGCGGTGGCGGTGGAGGTGAACCTTCCCCTGACTGCGGTTCGTTGATTGTTGAAACGACCTTAAATTCTCCCGTTCCCGCCGTCGTTGCGTCGTTAAAGAAAGGGGACAGGCTCACCGTAGAGATTCAATCTGGAACAGCTGGTACAAACTCGCTTGTTGCCAAGCACGGCGGCCAAATAGCCGGATCTCTCACTCCCCCAAGTTTAATCGCAATTCTGAGTTGCATTCAAAACGGGTTCCAATACGTCGCCGTCGTTCTGAATGACGTCACTGGAGGCGTTGTCCGAGTGCGCATCCAAGCACCATAATGATCCATGTCGCCGGCGGAACGTATCTGGAGCTATGTCGCGAGCCTTACTGGTATGAACTTTACGGGTCGGGTCTGCGGGCATGTTTGGCACTAAAAGAATTGGACGTATCGGTTCGGTTTTCGACCTTTGTCGACAAAAGCCAAAAACCCGTTCTGAACTTAAAAGCAGTTGGCATCGAACTGGAACTCATGGATATCAGCGATGCGGTGTTGTTCAGTTATTTACACCCCCTTTCGAAACCGGGTATTGAGCCGGACATATTCCTTCGCGGCTGTCAGCAGCACCCAAACATAATCAATGTTGATGCTGATTACGTTCTTCGTTATGGGTTGGTAGAGGGAAGTGTCAAAGTGAGAGCAAAAATGGCGACGTATGACCCGCAGACCCCAAGTGACCCCAGACCATTCAGCGAGAATGGCTCAACCGCAGAACGGCTCGCCGTGGTAGCCAACCGAATTGAAGCTAAACGTCTCACTGGCCAAACCGACCCAAAAATGGCTTGTGAAGGAATTCTAAAACAGGGTGCCGAAGCGGCAGTGGTGAAATGTGGAACTGCCGGATGTGTCGTCGGGAGTGAGGCGGGAATTTCGTTCCTGCCTGCCTATCGGACAAAAAGTGTCTGGCCCATTGGCTCAGGCGATGTTTTTAGCGCCTTATTCGCCTATGGCTGGATGGAACGTAAACTTAATCCGGTCGAAGCTGCAACACTCGCCTCAAAGGGCACCAGTCATTATGTTGAAGCACAGGACTTCCCCGACAGGGCGGTGCTTCAAAAAACGACTTTCCAGACGCTGCGCCCGCTGCCGCCAGAAAAATGCAAAAAAGTTTATCTGGCCGGGCCGTTTTTTAATCTGGCGCAACGCTGGTTAATTGAAGAGTTCAAATGTGCGCTCGAAAATGCTGGCGTCCAATTTTTCTCGCCCCTCCACCATGTCGGCCGAGGCGAAGCAAATGCTGTTTACGATCCCGATATTGCAGGACTGAAGACATGTCCCGTGGTCCTGGCGTGTTTGGACGGACTTGATCCCGGCACAATTTACGAGGTTGGCTATGCGCATAGTCTGGGAGCCAAAGTCATTGCTTTTGTTTCAGCTGAGCGCAAAGAAGACCTTAAGATGATTGTTGGCGGCGGCAGCGAAGTCACCAGCGACTTTGCGACGGCGCTTTACCTGACCGTTTGGGCGGCGACCTGCGAATGAGTACCGGGATGTTAATTTCTGGTGGCATGGATTCGGTGGCACTGGCTTTTTGGAAACGACCGCAATTCGCCTATACGGTGGACTATGGGCAATTGGCGGCGGAAGGCGAAATCCGTGCGGCCACTGCAGTTTGCCAGGCTTTATCCATTCGACACCGGATTATCAAAGTGAATTGTCGCTCAATCGGCTTAGGCGATATGGCAGGAACTTCGCCGTCTTCGCAGTCGCCGGTATCGGAATGGTGGCCATTCCGCAATCAGCTCATTATCACCCTGTCCGGGGCCGATGCGGTTGCTGACGGGATTTCTGAATTGATGATTGGGTCGATTCGAACCGATGTGGCTCACTGTGACGGTCGGGCCGAATTTTTTAAGCGCATTAGCAGCGCGATGGAATATCAGGAGGGCAATATTTGTGTCACCGCTCCGGCAATTCATCTGGACGGTGTTGAACTCGTCAAGGCGTCCGCGATTCCATTTGAAATTCTGGCATGGAGTCATTCGTGCCATGTTTCAAATTATGCGTGTGGTATGTGTCGTGGCTGCACGAAGCACGCCGAAACCATGAGACGGCTTGGTTATGACGATTATTGAACTAAAAGCTCCGCGTCCTTTGGTTAAACCACGGACTTTGCCATTCTATGATTTCCAAATTTCAGCAGTGCTTGCAATCCCGAAGCCTAAGCGGCGTAAATGGTTGCCCCTTGACCGAGTGCTTGACGGTCGCCAATCTCGCCGTGATTTCAAGGCGTCCTTAACATTCCAAGAGTTGGGAGATTTACTCTGGTATTCTTCACGGACACGGCACACTACGCGATTGGCCGGAAATACACTCTGGGCAAGCAAGCCCAGCCCTTCCGGTGGTGGGTGTCACCCGGTGCAAATGCTGGTGTTGAGGGCACCGGTTTTGGGAGATAAACTCCTGCTATACGATTCGGACCATCATGTGTTCGGAGTCCGCGAGCTGCTGAATGCGAAACTTTTGCATAAATGTTTGCGGGAGGTTGATGAGTGCCTTGAAACACATAACGGAACTGTCATTTGGTTTGTGGCTGATCTCGCCCGTTCGGGCACCAAGTATCGAAACCCTGAAAGTCTGGCATGGCGCGATAGTGGCGCAATTCTGGCAACGATCGGACTTGTGGCTGAAGGAATGGGGCTCGAATGTTGCGGCCTTGGCCTCCATGACATTCCATCGTTGAGGCGTTTTTTTAAACTGAGTAAATCTGTCATCGGCGTGGGCGGGTGTGTCATTGGTCGCGGACACTGGCGAAGAGCAATCGCTGGGTAATTTGCGGAAGCAGAAACAGTAGTGGCATGGGCCTCACGCCCGGATCTTTTCAATTTTCCACCCCTTGGCTGCCAAGGCTGTGATCTGGGTGCCAGTGATGTGCTGGGCAGAAATTGCCAAACACAACAGATGGCTGGGGCGACTCATGCCAACGAACACCCTCTTGCAATGGCCTCATGCTGAATCCCGCATCTGGCTGGCATGTTGGGTGGCCGTCAGAACGGGCAAAAGCTCTTTTAGATCGTGCGGTCTAGCAAACGTCTCAACCACCATGGTTGCGGCGTGAGTTTGGCCCTTAACTGCATGAATGGAATCGTAGCGGATTGGCAGCGAAACATCGCCTACGCGATGGAGATAAAAGTCTTCGGTTTGCATCGCGGACTTTGCCTCTCTTGCAGGCATAGCGCCAGCGCAATTTTCCCATACAAGGAAGTTTGACACATCTTGCAGAGGCTTCGAGAATCCAAAGAGGAGTATCCTAGAATCTATTTTTGTATCTATACTCAAGACTGCTGTGTCCTGATTATGCTACGAGTCCGTCGCGTTGGCGTTGAGACTGAAAAAACGTTTGCCCACCAATACCTGGCGACGATGCGCTGCCCCGGGGGTTGCCACCCCCAAAAATCATGGTGCCAGAGCCGCTGCATGCCTTTGGTGACGAGCACCACCTTCACACGACAGTTGCCTCTTCGAAATCGCTTGATTCTGCTTGGTTTCATTGATGTTGTGTAGCATTGAAATGTAGCATTTCGCTGGAAACTTGCCGCCAATGGGTAGAAAAGTGCGCTTTTTTGAAATTTCCAAACTCACAGAATTTTGACGAACACAACCCTGGACCCGGGCACCTTGTCTTTCAAGCGGCTACAACGGGCCGTGATATACGAACAACGAAATCTCCATGTTCGATCTGGCCTGAGCAAAGACTATGGGACGATCATTTTGATAAATCCCGGATCTCCTTAAGGAGGCGAACATACTCACTGATGGCGTGGTCACTAAACCACGGGAGGACTCCTTCGAGCATCACTCCTTCCAAGTGCGACGCAGGGGCGCCTGCGCCCAAGGCTAATTGCAACTCCGCGAACTGTTGCTCGCTCAAGGGGGCAATGTCCGCATCAATTAGTACCGGCTGGACTATGCCTGAAGCCGAAATCGCGCGAACAGATTCCAGAATAGTCGTGCCAGCGACCCGGTTAACGGCGTCTTGAATGGCGTTGGTGGGTGCCGCTACACCCGGCACCGATTCCAAAACGCCGGGGCGAACGATTCGTTTGACGATGCCTGTATGCTGATAGAGCAAGCCGGGAGGCACGCGAGTTACGATGTCGCTCTGATTGACGAACCGGTAAAGTCTTCCCGGCAGTTCAATGGCGAAACGGTCTGCGAATTCTCCCAATCCAACTCGCGGCTGGCCGTAGGTGTAAATTGATGCGGAAAAGCCCTTCATCTTTAGCCGCGCCGCGGCGATCAAGGCTAACGCGCCGCCCAAACTGTGCCCGGTAATCCACAGATGCTTCGCTCCACAGGCGATGGGGTCGAACTGAGCCAGATCGGTTTCAACATTGGCAATGCCATCTATGAACCCCACATGAACACGTCCCCATGGGTGGGGAACCGGAAAGAAGCGGGCATCCCGCAACCATTGGGCCGGGTTGCTCGTTCCGCGAAAGGAAAGCAGTGCGACATCGCCGGCCGCGCACCAAAACCCTTGAATATTGCCCCGGTCGAACGCCTGTATGCGGGTAAAACCACTTGCTTTGGCCCACTGCTCGGGCGCAACCAAATAGGCGGCTTGCGCGGCTTCAGCCAGAAAAACGGCCATGCCTAAATCCAGTTGTGAGGCCGCAAGAATATTATATTGATCGCTCATAATCCTAAACCGCCGCTGCTTGATTTGCCGGTCCTGATGGCTCCGAATCGGCACGCACATCGCGTTGCGAGGACATCACTTCGTCGCGAACCACATTGATCTCAGCAGCGAGACTGGGATTGGTGCCTTCCGATTCAACCAGGTCCGTGAGCACTTGCGGCAGCCGCTCGAGCCTTAGCGCCCGATCTACCAATTCCTTTGCGACTGAGCTTTCCGGTCCGCGCTGGCTTAAACTCTCAAAATCGGTTCGCAGTTGGAACCGGGCGATCTTGCGAAGGGTCTCCTCCGGCGTGGCGCTGACAATCGACTCCACCCGAGCCCGAAGATCCGAATCCAATTCCGCGAGTGAAAACCTTTGGCCATGGGGGGCGAGCTGCGAAGCCGGCGAAATACGCATCCCGGATTCCCGGTGCAAGGTGGCCTCCACATTCTGCTGAAAAAGCAGTTGCAATCTCATGCGCACTTCGGAACTTTCCTGGCCGTCAGAATAGAGGCGCTCTTCAAGGTGATGTCTGGCCAGCTTGCGTAATTCCTCGGGGTGGGCGTTTTTCAGCCTGGCAGCTTCGGTTTCAGGCACCAATCGGAGATCTACCAGCAGCCCGACCAGTTGGTCGTTGGACATCGGCAGGAAGATTTCATCCAGCAGAGCATTGCTTGTCCAGCGAAGTATTTCAACATCATAGTCGCCCAGTTCCGCTCCTGCCTCCCTCAATATGCCGGGGCGTGAAGCAAGGAAATTCGGGCCGATCACGTGGGCCAATTTCAGGACCTCGGACGTAATTTTAGGGTCTGCGGGCACATTCGACAGCCGGCCAAGCCGCAGTTTTCTCAATCCAGCCGCGAGTTGGAGCATGGGATCGTTCAAAACCGCCGCCTGGGTCGCCGCCTGGGTCGCCGCGCCGGCGGCGAGGCCAAATTCATTCTGGCTCTCATAAATGAATTCCAAAAGCAGCGCCAGATCAACTGCCACCCCAGAGGATTCGTTTTGAGCCGCGGAAATTCCGTTCCGGGCGACCGAAATTGCCTCGTTGATCTTGTTCAGAAAGAGGCAGGCACGGCTTTCCAAGCCATAAAGTAAGCTGCCCGGCAAACGTTCGGAACGCGCGCGCAAAACCTTCAACGCCTCCTGCGGTTTCCCATCCACCAAGAACCGTTGGGCTTCAACTGCCACTTGTTGCTCCCAGGCAGCCTGGCTTGAGCCCGCCGACTCGGCAGTGTCCAGCACGACATGCAACATTCCTGCCAGCCAGAGTCGTTGCGCGGATTTTTTGGGCAGTTCTTCCAATGCGTTGGCAAGGAATCTGCCAGATTCAGGCAGCCACCGGGCAGCCAACTCCGACCTCGATTGCTTCAGCCGCAAGCGGTGATAAATTTCCTCTGCCCGCCCCGCCGGGTCGGGACGTTGCCTCCAATACTCAACCGCTTGTTCGTCAATTTGGCGAATGACATTCTTGAGTTCGCGGGGCATGCCCGCAAGCATCACTAGGCGAACGTCCTGCCGGTGGCGTAAAGACCCGTCTGCATCGCGTTCCACCAAAGTGATCTCCTTGGCAAACTCATCCAACAGTTCCTGCGCATCGCCTGCATCAATCGGCCCGAGTCTGCACGGCTTGGCGAGCACTTCTTGAATCACGGCGGGAGTGATCCGGCGCACAATCAGGCCCGGCACGGCGAGCTTGCGAAGTTCCGGATTATGAATGTGCTCCAGAATTCTGCTGAAAAGCCTGCGTTGCAGTGCTTCATGCTTTATACCCCGGAGTTGGGGCAGGCTCTGTTTCCCGTCTTGGGCCAGCAGCGGCGCGGCCAGTCGCAAGGTGAGCGGGTTGCCACCCAGCAAGCGGATCGCTTTTTTCGTCAGGTGATCCGGCAAATTCGTTGACGAAGAATTAATCTGACCAACCAGCTTGACCAGCAACGCCCCGGCCGCTTCCGGCGGCAGATCTTCCAATGGAAGGGATTCCACAACCGTAGTTATCTCTGGGGGAATGTAGCGCAACGGTGCGCGACCGGACAAGACAACCCGCACGTTGGGTAATGATTGCGCCAATCTCTGGACGAGCGTCAACAATTTCAGCACGACGCCGTCCCCTAAAAACTGGGCTTCTTCAAAGGTATCTATCCAAAAAGCAATTCGTTGGTCCGGCTGACCGGCAATGGACCCGACCATGCTGATGAACTCAGATATGATCAGATCGTCTGGCAAATCGGCGACGAATACTGATTCCAGTTGTTGATAGTCGCGGCGCCCTTCCGTCTTGGCCGCTTTGGATATAAAGTCGTCCAAGATGCTGTCGAAGTCAGGATACCGTCGTTTCAATTGCGTGGCTGCTGCCTGGAGCAACGTTACTGGTTTATCCGGTTCCACGAGTGAGTAATCGAGATCCACCCGGATCCACATGCAATCCAAGCCAGGTTGTGGTCCCGGGGCAGTGCCCGGTGTTTGTGACCACAAAAGCAGCACTTGAGAAATCAGGGCTGACTTGCCAGTCCCTCCAGTTCCGGAAACGAAAAGTATTCGGGGATCGGTTGCGTTCAAAAAACCTTGCACTTGCGCCATCTCTAGCTCACGTCCGGTAAAAACGTTGCCGGCCAGTTTTTTTAACGTCTCCTGATCCCACCGCGCTTCAATGACTTGTCGGAGGGAGCCAGGAGATGGCAGGCTTCGTCCGGGCTCAGTGTTTTCCAGCCAGTCGCTGACGGAGGAGAGCGCCGTCAGTTCTTCCATGGTCAAAGTTGCAATATCAAAAGTCCTGCCGTTGATCGCCTCGGCAAGAGTCTTCTGTAGCAGCATGGCTGGCGCGGCATTGGCTTTCAGAGCATTCTTGAGAGCCTTCCGCGTGCCGAGTTGGCGCAGGATGGTTTTGCGCGACGAAACAGGCAATGTCCAGGGGAGTCCAGCTTCACTGTCAGCATAGGGCGAGGGCACCAGTTCAGGAACCAGGGCATACGGAGATGCGGCGGCGTTTCCTTTGAACCCGACGGGCTTGAGATTTGCCGGGTTGAATGCCACCAGCACCGAGGCGGCCTGCCGGTAGGGGTCCAGCAAGCTGGCGGGACTTGAAGCCGCCGCATTTGATTGCGCCAATTGGTCTAAACGCCGGCTTATCTCACCCCTCGCATAAGGGATGGGCGTAGTTGGGTTGCTGGCCGGCGTCATACCAGTACGCTATTAATTATGTTGTAAGTCTGTTTCGAAATATCCGCCATCTGCTGTGGGTTGAATGGCTCTTTCGCCCCTCCCGTAATCGTTTGGAGAATTTCGGACAATTCATCCTGACTTAGGACCCGGTTAAGTTGCCTGGCATGTGTCTCGATGAATCCTTCAATATCTTTTAATCTCAAGGCATCCACCTGTTCATCCAGCACATAGGGGCTGATCAGGGAATCGTAGGCCACTTTCGTTCCGACCAGGATCAAGACCACCTGCGTAAAGTTTTTATCCTGTTTCATCCCATTGATAAGCCATTGCAAAAGATGGTCCCGCAATTCGGGCGACGGGTTGTCGCTTTCATCCAGGCCGTCGAACACCAACCACCACTTTCGCGACTTGTGAGTGGCGGTTGTTCTGGCCAGCCACGAGGCAAACTTTTTACCGGTTCGTTCCGGGGAGGGCTCGTCCGCCAGCACATTTGCCCTGAGGTCGGCAACATCCAACCCCATCAGGTTGGCAATATTTTCGCAAGCTTCAGCAATTGTCGGGCTTAGTGAGAGATCAATCAGAACGGGAGTCAGGCTGAAGTTTTCCGCAACATACTCGATCAGGTGCCAGGAGTAAGTCTTTCCGGACCCTTTGTTTCCGGTAAGTGAGACGACCTTGAAGCGACTCCCGGTCTTCGTCAGGAAGTCGAGGTTTCCCCGAAGTTTGGCCCGGTTAAGAAATGGGACTTTTGGGGTTTGGCCCAAGGCAACATCAAAAATGGCTTCGCGGCGCGCAGGCGGCAGAGTCTGGTTTGGCTGTCCCGCCTGCTGTAAAACGACGCCGAGATGACGACTTAACAACCAATCCCGAATGTAGTCCGCTGAGATGGCCCCGCGCACCATGGTGGAGTCTGTGGCCGAGCGATGCACACCCACAAAAGCATTGCCCGCATCAAATATTCCACCACCACTCATCCCTGGTCGCGTTTCATCCGGCCCTTCCACTTTCAACATGCCGGGCTCGGGTTGACGAACCTGCCTGAACAGCTTTGAAACGGCACTCTCCACCGTCGTGCCATCATCCCATGCGTCGTCTGATGTTTCTGGATCGCCAGCCCCTCCGGGGTAACCGACGATATGCAGAACCGACTGCTTGTTCACCGTTCCCCAGAGTCGAACGGCGGGCATGGCTTGAAATCGTGGGGATTCAACGTCGAGTAATGCCCAGTCGTTTTGTGGGATACGAAGATTTTCCGGAACGTCACCCTTTAATCCCTCGCAGGGCGACCATTTTTCAAAAACAGAGGCCAGCAGCCTGGAACCCGCGTACTCTCCACTTAATCGCCGGTCTTTGCGGGTTCGAGAATAACCAAGGTCTGGCTGCCAGCAAAGAATCTCTTCCAGCAGCGCCCCCCAGCCCGCTTTTCTATTTCCATTGGTGGCCATCCCGCGTACGACATGACCGCAGGTGAGCAAGTACTTTCTTATTCGATGTGTTGGAAAGGGCCGGTTTTGTTCGTCGTATTCCTCCAGTTCCACCACCACTGCGCTCCCCATTGTCCCAGGTTTGGCGGGCGCAAATCTGGGACTCTGGCGCGTGCCGCTCCAAGGCCTTGCTTCGATGTACCAAACGACATTTTGTGGATATTGCATTGCGAGGTTGGAAGGTGGTTGGAATTATGCGGCGCAATGATCGGGCTAGAGAATCAGATCCCCCGGACCTTGAATTTCACGTTGCGGTCTTGCCTCGACCCGCCCAAGCGGGTCAAATTCCGAAAGAGCGAACGAAAGCTCCGTCTTGTTCTCGATCTGTTTTAACGGCACTTGATAGGTTTTGTACTGGCCATACACAAATTCCAAATCGCCAAGGTAATCGGCCTGGCTCAATATATAACCAGTGGCTGATAACCGCTTCGTTGCCGCATTGACGATGACCAGCACTTTCCAAAACTCTTCCGGAATCTTGACCCCGCGATATTCCCGGTCTTTCACCGCATCCATGACGGGTCCCGCGAATACACAAACCTTGAGATCATGGTTGTTCGCGTTGCTGAGCACGTAGTCTTCGAGACTCAGCCAGGTTCGCCGGTTCAAGCGCAAATGTTGTGGCGAACAATTGGTATAGAAAAATGTGTCTTCCTCCGCCGCCTTGGCCTCCGCCCGGCTGTTTCCCCAGGCTGGGTCCAGCCGGCGCACCAAATGACCCCGGTCAAGCGGCGTACCTATATAGAGCGACTGGCCAATTTGGTGATCAGGATTTGCCAGGCGCGCATCCATGAACCAACGGTCGGTGCCACGCGGGAAATTGAACAGCAGATTTCCGTCAATATTACATGCGGTATAAAATGGCAATCGGCGGTCAGCCCTCATAAAAACGGAAAAATGAGAGTACTTCAACTCGCTGTCGTCGCGACCAGACACCGGCGCCAGTTGCTGCCGGAGTCTCGTGGGTATCACTGGAAACTGCACCTTCAGGCCGCCGTTGCCAAGGAAATCCGCCCGATAGCCTTCTCGGTGAGCTAGGTCCGGGGCATTTCCACCGCGCCCTTCGGCGCCTGATTCAAGGGAGGAAGGCCTGGTGGGCACGGACACCTGCCTGGGTTCAATCTCCCTTAACCTGCTTTTCAGCCAGCTTGAGGTAACCGCATAGTTGCTTTCCCGGTAGGTGCCCGAAAAGTGGAGTCCGCAGGCCCTGCCGGTCGCCAGATTAAGGACCAGCGAGCCAGAATTACCGCCGAGGGTCGTGCAATCATGTTCGAGCAACTTGCCATCAGACCGGACTCCCAGAAGCCGGCCGGGACTGAGCCGCTTTACTTTGTAAATGTTCCGGAAAATATCTCGCATGGCAAAGGCATCATTGCGAGGGTCCTCCGCCGGATAGCCAATCACTGCCAATTCAGCAGGTTCGTGTGGATTGAACACGACCAGCTCGTCATCAAGTTCAACCGGAGCAGGGAGAGCGCCACCGCTTTGATCCAATCGGACCAGGGCCATATCCGGCCGTAATTCGTCGTCCTCCTCGATATAGGATATTTCCTTGATCGCTGCTGGTGAGATGGCGGTTCGCTGATGTTCTTTGCGGAAATCCACCTGGACTTCATAGGCGCCGCCTTCCGCATTTGTGCGGAAGTAAAATAGATTTGCCCGCCGTTCACCGAAAAGGCGCGCTACGTGGCGATTCGTGATCAAAACATCCTCGGCGATCATCCATCCGGTGCCAACGTAATCCGACGAGAAATTGAGGATTTCCACCCGGCCTACCTTCGGAATGGCCTTTTCAATCCCGGATTTGGCGGAAGCAAGTCTGGCTTGGATCTCTTGAGAGTCAGGTTTTTCCCATTGGCCATCCTGGACAAGGAGTGCCGGGCGTCCGTACAGAAGGATTATCGCCTCCGTTTGCGTATAGGCGCCTTCACAAATTCCCGTATCATCGCCACCTAGGAGCACGTCGAGGGATTCATTGCCGGCCGATGAACGGGCGGCTTCCAGCGTTGTGCGGTTGCCAGTAAATTCGTTCATTATTGCTCCATCAATCAAGACGGAGCGGAGCGCTCGCTTTTTCATATAAAAAATTATCCCGGGAAGAAACTTTAAATGATTGACAATGACGATGTCCAGCCCCAAAAGAAAATTCATAATACATTCTCTCACAAACACTTAGTGTGAAACATCAAATTTAACTACGGTCGGCAGGCGCATGAGGAACCGCAGGTTAGATGAAAGGTCCCGCAGAGCCAAACCGGA
>Ga0206970_10125_pt1 | contig 22169 bp, 23 predicted proteins | sample Alteio_BWOrgHeat_88_FD_152964 | JGI IMG/M metagenome (GOLD analysis project Ga0206970, IMG submission 152964) | Enriched cells from forest soil in Barre Woods Harvard Forest LTER site, Petersham, Massachusetts, United States -... | ecosystem: Environmental > Terrestrial > Soil > Temperate forest >... | reverse complement strand
AATTGGGATCGTCATCAAAAAAACGAATCTGCAACTCATCACCGCCGTTCAGTCAGCCATTCACGAACTGCAAAAAAACGGTTTTATAAAAGACATTGAAACTAAATGGGGAATTTGATCATGGATATGCTGAGCTATTTTCCACTTATCATCCAAGGGATTGCTACCACCCTTGCATGTTGGACACTAGCAATGATGGGAAGCTTATCAATCGGAATCACAGCAGGTATTCTCGCATGCCATCACCTTAGGCTCACGCGGTGGCAGAACATCATCGGACTTTATAGTTTCATTGTAAAAGCTATACCGGCATATGTACAGATCCTCATCGCATATTTTGCAATTCCTGCGCTACTTAATATACAAATTTCCGGATTTACAGCAGCAACAGGAGCGCTCGTTATCAGCTCAAGTGGTTACATCAGTGAGATAGTACGTTCCGGTATCAATTCGGTAGCAATCGGACAATGGCGTGCAGCATATGTATTAGGTTATTCATCAATCCAGACTTTACGCAACATTATTTTACCGCAGGCAATACCTATTATGCTTCCACCACTCATGGGCGAATCTGAGCAACTCCTCAAAAGCACCTCTCTCCTCGCTACCATAGGCATTATGGAGGTAACACGGGCTGGCATGAATATTATATCTCGTGAGTTAAACCCTGTACCAGTGTACACACTTATTGCATGCATTTATCTGAGTTTTTCAGGAATATTACAGCTCTGTATCAGATGGACGCTCAAGAGGTACTATTATGCTAACCGTTGATACCGTATGCATAACATTTGATGGCAATGTAGTGCTAAAAAATATATGTTGTACTATTAATCCAGGACGTATTACTAGTTTTATAGGCCCCAGCGGAGCGGGAAAAACAACACTCCTGCAAAGCATAGCAAATTTGACTCCCTTGGAAGCGGGCTCTGTGAGTCTACAATCTACTAATATATTGACTATGGATAATTGCACACGTGCGCAAGCCATTGGATATGTATTCCAAGATTTTAATCTCTTTGGACATATGACAGTTCTACAGAATTGCATTGATCCATTAACAATACAGGGGATCACATTGGCTGATGCCCAAAAAGCGGCACGCGATGCACTCGCAGCAATGGGAATGGAAGAATATCTTAACAAATATCCCGCTCAATTATCGGGCGGTCAAAAACAACGTGTAGCTATTGCAAGGGCACTCGTCTTGAAACCGCGTGTTTTATTACTTGATGAGCCCACCGCATCACTTGATCCTGTAAACACAGATATTTTGGTAAAAATTCTCAAAAATCTCGCTGTACAAAACTTTAGCATAGGACTCTCCAGTCAGGATGTGTCATTTGTACAAAAAATAGCAGACCGCATCTATTATCTAGAACATGGCACTATTGTAGAATATGCTGATAATGTTAGCGAGCTTACACAGTGCCCACGCATGAAACTATTTTGTCGGAGTAACTAATTCAGCGACGTATTATACGTATCATGTTGCACCGCGCATCAAAACGTCACGCCAACGCTATTCAGAATAGTAGCACCTGGTTTATACTCATGTGCGGAAAAATAATCACGCATTACCAGCCCGGGAATAGAGATGCTTACACTCGCCCTTCTTTCGTTGATGCTCACCTGCATACAGGTACACAGCGCTGAGGAACAACTATGCCCAAGCGATGAAAAAATGCACACAGCGAATAGAATAATTCGTTATCAAATTCCTTCACAGGTGAAAAAGAATAGTGCAGTACTGATCTCAACTCTTCAACACGCATGCTCATTTCCAACGGCGCTCGCGCAATTGGTCCTCGAAATGATGGGCAATTCTGGATATGGCACATGGTTTCCCCATGCAACAGTCTATCAACCATGTGATCATGCCCCACTGTGCAGATATCGCCAAGAAGCCTATCAGCCGTCTACGTTTAGTTGTGGGTGTGCTTCAAAACCACTCCACATTATCCCATTACACCATGGACATTTCGTAGCAACGAGATTATTACACATGCCGGAGAAGATTATATTATGGAACTCAAACGGTGAGCTTTGCAAGTCATATGATGAACGGGGAGGTGCATTCGTTGCTTTTACTGCATTGCCAGAAATTAATTTGATTGCATCAAGCGAAACTGCGCCCAAACCTGTCGATACACTTGCTGCCGATGCATGGGATTATACAACGGGGCAATCTGTACACAGCTTCCATGATAATAATCATCCATATCTCGAATATACACGCATAAGATTGCTTATTGCATTACCACCTCATCAACTTGCACTTTGTTCTCCGTGGCATCAACAACGAATAGAGGTATGGGATATGAATAAGAAAAAACGCATTGTTCAATCAAAATTGATTAACGTGAGCTTTGAGTATGGATTCGTGCAGCTTTCAACAGGAGATTTTGCAGCAAATTATTACCACGAAAAAAGTAAGTGTTTCAAGGTAGCAATATGGAAGAGAGCAGCAGATAAATGGATCCATACCTCATCAGGGCATACCCACAACATCTCAAACATGGTGGCACTGCCAGGAGGATTACTTGCGACAACGTCCGCTGATAGGAACGCACCACAACGCCATATTCTTGAAGATTTTATCATTAAGGTGTGGAATACCGAAAATGGCATATACGTATATAACCTTCTAGGACATAAAAACATCATATCGTCCCTTATTATGTTACCACCAAACAATCTTGCTTCAGGTTCGCATGATGGCATCATTAAGATATGGGATCTAGAAAAAAGAATCTGCGCCCGCGTGTTCAACAATAAGCACCCTATCTTTACAATTTTGTCATTACCCCATGGACAGGTTGCTGCAGGCTCATCAGATACTATCAACATATGGGATCTTAAAGCTGGGGTAGTTCTCCAGCAACTGCCGCATAACAATGTTCATACTCTTAAAATGCTTTCCGATGGCAAATTGCTCTCAGCAAACCCCATGGGAGTCATAACAATATGGAACAGCACGCTTTCAACTACAGCACGATCACATGAGTGCAGATGTTTAACAAGATTATGGAAATTACGATGTGCCCCTCAACGAATTCTTAGTAATTGCTGCATATTGTAGATATAAAATGACAAGATTATCAATTGTAGATGTAATCTGAATCACAGAAAAATGAACAAAAACTTTTTGATAACTTTATTGCTTACTTAATTTTGAAGATCTATTGTTAGTATTCAATCTATGATGCAGGTTTAATCTTAAGAATCCGTCTTATTGATTCCATAAGCGGGTGAATTTATATTGATATGTAGTCTCATTGCTCATACACGAACACCTCAGAACTTTGATATCATTTTTACTTCTTATTCCACTAATCCCTTTTTTGCCTATACTTATCGTAGGATGCATTCATAAGTGGTGCTCCTTGGTTACATATATGAAAGGTTGTCGTGAAATTTATAGGTACAATTGTTTTGATATATGGCATAGGTCTTAACGCTGCACAATCATATGACCATAAACCGCGCGTAAGAGGACCTTTATTTGCTGTATTCACTAATCAAGGTTTAGTGCGTGTGACTCAACCTTCTGATATGACACTTGTATATAAAAAACTATGTGAAGATGCAAGAAAACAGCTTGAAGATGCTAAAAAAAAGACTGCCGAGAAGGAAATCGATTCCTGGATATCCTAAAGCATTGCACAAAGCGTATCCGACAGTTGATGAATTTTTTGTGCTTAAAAGAAAATATGACCCAAATTTATTGTTTATGAACAAATTTTACGCAAAGTACTCCTTGTAGATTGCTCGGTAGTTCTCACATAATCCATCACTCTTTATCAAATGACTAGCAATGAGTACCCGATTGTCTCAATCATTAAAATGCAAAGAAATCAACAGACCACGAAGTTCGACCGCCCGCCACCGTTACATTATTACTCGTTGCCTCGCCAAAAAGTTGAATACTATCACCAGGAACTAAATATACTAACCATGACGTACAAAGTGGAACATAAATTGCTCCAGTAATTTGCGGTAAATATACTGTGCTAAACTCATAAGGAACTCCAAGAATACTTCCATTTTTGTACAAATCAATTGAAAATATACCATTAGCACCATTGCTCACTGTAAATACTGTGAACGAAACACGATATACACCAGCAATAGCACCAGAACCACTTGCAGGAACCGTATATGTGCTTGTCGTTGTGTTATATGAAGTTGAAGTAATGTTGGGAACCAATGTGTCAAAACTTATCAAGGTAGGAAAGGAAGCACCACTAGAAAACACTTGATCAACCGAATTATATGCCATAAAACGCAATGCCGAACCATATGAAACAGATGCACCATCATACTGCAGCTTGGCGACACCGGATGCAGCAAGCGCAAATTGCCCCGAAGCAGGATAATATAAACCGGTTGTTGCATCAGTCGTACTCGTAATTGCAGGCGTCGCAACTGATCCTGCAGTTGTCTTAATAACATTTGATGTTGCTGAAGCTCCGTTGACCGTTAATGCTGTTCCAGAATCGGGAGTATTGATAGTAACATCACCTGCACTACTGATGATCATACGTTGTGTTGAAACGGTGGTACTATCAGGATGGGTAAAGAATTCTAAATCAGATGCAACACGTGTTGATGCAATCGTGCCGCTTGATACACTGACAATTTTAGAACCGATCGTATATTGTGTTCCATCAAATCCTTCAAAAGCAATATTTCCCAATGTATCACCTGAGGTGATGACACCACCTGATCTACTCTTCAGAAAATTAAGATTATTTGCTGTTGCATTTGCCGCTGTTGACCCGACGACATGTGAACCATTAGTTGTGGTCAGATTGCCTGCTGTTGCCGTAATATTGCCGGTTGTTGCTGTAATACCGGTAGCCGCAGTTAGTGAACCTGATACTGATGGCGAGTTAACAAGAGTAATCGTGACAGTTGAACCTGCACCGGTGGTATTGATATTCGAACCACCAGCAATGGTCAATGCATCTGCAGATGGCGTTGCGGTACCCGCATTGGTTGGAAATGAATTTGCCGTGGCACCACTTGTCGTAAGATCAATACTACCTGATCCATTGGTAATAATAATAGTACTATTAGAACTAGTAAGATCTGCCCAGACTGGTGAATTTAAAGTTCCTGTACCAATTAATAATTGTCCATTGGAACCTGCTGATGAGAATAGCTCCCCCGCAGAAGTTGATTGTACTACACCAATCCCTAATGAGTCTACCGTCAAATTTCCGCCAATAGTTGCATCATTATTAACCTGGAGTGAATTAACCGTTAGATTTGTCGTCATTTGTAAAATCTGATTTAAAAATTGTTGAGTAAATTCCACTTCTTGCGGAAATGGAGGTAAATCACTTTCTCGAGGCGCTCTGATTAATGCATCAATTGCCTGTGACAAACTGTTTTTGTGGTAGTTGTGATCATCATGATTGCCAACGTGTGATAGCATATTTTTGTACAGATTGAGAATCTCTTCACTGAGTTCTATATTCAGTTTACCAGCTCTTTCAACAGCAAGATGAGCAAATCTCATGAGATCTATGGGCGATATTGTCTTATCGACTATATCTTCTCGAAAGCTTTGCGCCAAGATTTCATGTTGCGGCAAGAGGGTGTTCAATATTGTATAGGCCATCCGTATAGGCGATATAGGTTCAATGATTTGCACTTCTGAGCAACAAAGAATTTGAAAGCTTAAATAGGTAAATAATGTAATGAGGTTTTTAAATTGAACACGTATTATCATGGAAATTGCCCTACAACAGAAACTCATACTATCAACGCAAGAGCATGATACAAGATGGGTCATTTCTATGTCAAGGCCATACTCAATTTATTTAATTTTGTCTCATACATGGTTGAACAAAATCAACTATTGATATAGAAAAATGAACAGTCAGTAATATTTATGGTACAAACTAGGTGCAATTGCGCCGGATAATCCAAGGGCCGCCGCAGTACCATAAACTCGCACGTGCTCAGGCCGTTTATACGCCAAGTACAGTGAAGCCAGTCCAATCCCTGAGCTCAGAAAACGCATGCTCCATATTAACATATTTTTTTTCTTGATAATTGTTGCTTCCGTGCTGGATACACAGTTTCTTGTAAAGATGTAGGAACATGAACGGTTGAAAGATCCAATCCCCTATTCAGTCCTAATATATGGTAGCGCTTTGTCTGCTCAAATATAGTTATTGCACCATCTTCCACCCCTGCGGAAATAATATGTTCCCCATGTGGTGAAACACAAAGTGGACGCGATGATATTCGATCACCTTTGTCATATTGTAATGTCTTAAGCGTAAAGCCCTTTTCGGAATCAATATTGCATATACCTACGCTTGGTGAGAATAAACCGAGGACACTAATTTGTTGATTTGATATGAATCGTAAGGATTTGCAGCGGGATGCATTAGTGGTGCTGCTAATGCACTTGTTGGCGCTGCACACGCTGTTATATATCCTCTTACAACACTACAACATATATTGAGTGCACCAGCAATTGTTGCAGAGATCATCAGACCATTTTTGCCACCAGCAGTGCCCGATTGTGAAGACCATGCTGCGTGGGATCTCTATATTCGACAATGTGAAACAGCTGCAGCCACTTGGCAACATAGTGCACAATCTTTGTATGCGGTCTTTGAACAGACACCATCACTGGCATTACTACAGAACACCGCTCATACAATCGGTCATGTTGGCACCAACATTTTTGTGGGACATCACGTTACGCAGTTGGTACAGTCTCTCGCGGCACAGTGTGCATTACAGATTGGATCACAGTGCGTCAATACAATAGCATCTGTGCGCATGGGGCGACAGTTTATCAATAATCTCCAAAAAACCATACAGTTTACTCGTCAGAAAATACGAATGATTACGAATAAGTGTGCTGTATGGGGGAAACGTATTCTAGATCCGTTTGAAGAGACCGTTGTCAAAGAACACGTTCATTCTCTCGTTACAACAGAAGGCCTTATCATCGTTTCAGAAAACGCTGAAATCATTAATCCACATACACTGCAAAATTTTTCTTCCGAAATTCCCATATCATCGGGGAAAACAGCAAAAGCAGTTGCCGCATTTGCTTCAACAACGGAAAACAAGATTATACAAGCATCTACCCCAGAAATAGTACCCGCAGCACCTCATATTATTATACTAAGCGCAACAAATCGCATTGTTACTGTGGACCCAAGCGCTATTGCCAAAGATACCACGAACTATATGCTCATATCTGACGAAGCGCTTGTTGCTGATTTGGTATCTGCTGGTAAAAGATTCGGATTTTCTGAGGAACAATCTCTGCAAGCAATTGCACAACTTAATAATCAAAAATACAATATGTGTGCCAAAACATTTAATCAAGCAATAAAAGAATTTGAAGGTCGACCAGGGGTAGATGGGGTTATCAAAAACGTTTATCAACATTGTCTCCTGGAGCAGGATGCTCTGCGCGCTACAGGATTTTGCTACGAACTAGCCGCGAACCTGAAATTTGAATATACAGAAGGTCATGCCATACGAGAATTTAGCAAGCGAATGATCGATTTAAAGAGTGATGCCACCCGGCTTGAAAGCCGGGTGGCATCACTCTTATTGCATAATTCGATGCAGTATGTTTAAAAGATGCACTTGATAAAAAGCAGTCGCTGTTTGCATTATTAAATCAGTAAGCGCATAAGAAACATTTTTATAATTAAGCAAACGAAATGCTGACTTAATTGGTCTAGGGACAGGCGATGATATTCTGCACACAAAAGGAGTAGTAATTATAAGCATATCCCAATTTTCCCAAAGCTTAACACGTCCCACTCCATGGTGTGGATCCAGCAGATCTCCTAATTTAGCATTTCTTGATAACTGGCCAGGAATACCTTCAAATTGTAGCCCCGTCAAAATTAAATGAGTAGAATCAGAATCAGGCACTAATAAAAAAATCATGCTAAATTCTTGAGAAAAGTCTGCCCTCAAAATTTCCTGAGAGTAACTATTCTTAAAAGGAACAAAATCAGAAAACTTTATCAAGTCTGGTTGGTCATTGAAGTATATAGACTCCACATAAATTGGTGTTACAATAGGATTATCTGTTATAAGAGGGCCATTCGAATAGTACAGCACCTCGACTGGATCATTATTTTTCGCTTAATATGAACCCTATCTGAGTGCCACGTAATATGTTCAAGTGGAGAATCCATAATCCCGTTATCACAATTTAAATGTTTATTAATCGGGGAACGAGAATCTAAAAAAAAATACGACAGTTCTTTGTCTCTTTGAAATCGCAATGTTCCAATAACATAGGCTATGCTGTTGATTCTTGCTGTAAGATGTACAATAGGACGTTTGTGTGATTGCAATTTTGTAAATTCCTAGAAAAGATCCGCCGCGCCAGTCCGTCTGCGTTTACGCGGGTACAACTGCGAAGCATGAGCTAAACTACGCCGGACAGCCCCCTGTCATCTTTTCTATTATATCAAACCTTTAAAAAACTGGGCCTGCCAGGCGTAGTTAAACCGTAGGTTTAACGGAGACTGGTGTACCCTCCTTGACATATTCATGAACCGAAAACTCGATTTCACTATTACGCTACAGCAGTTACAAGTTTGTTATTCTTTCGTATCTAACTCTGAAATTTCGGGTTCTTTCATGGCAAGAATATCAACAAATAGATCAGGAGTTAAAATAGCAAAATGTTGATAATGTTCAAAGTCGCTCATCCCTTCAGATTGTTCACGTAGCCATTGCATGTACAATGAATTTTCAACCTTAAAAAAAGTCCATTTTGTATAAAAATCCGAACCATATTTTTGATGAAGATATATAATAAGCGCGTGTCGAAAAGTTTCATAGGTTGTTCGATGGGCGCTTGCTGAATATCCAAATGTAATCTGTATGTCATGTGCTTCCTTGCATTCTGGAGACAGCAAGAGGATAAGACCTTTATTTCCATCCAAAATTGACTTTATATTATAGCGCCTTTCGAGTCCGTTGCGAGGTACCCAATGTGACCATGTCTCATTCATAATGTATCATCCATATCTAATTTTAATTCTACTTCTGCCTGGACCCTGTATTTCCAGTGTTGGTCTTCCATCGTCACTTTCCCATCTTGCTACTATCCATCGTCCATCTGGTAATTTTCCGGCTTTGCCACATGAGATTGGCCTTACTTCTGTTGGCCTAGTGGAATCAAAATCTTCTTCTGTATGCTGATAGGTTGTTCCCGGTTTTTCGAATATTGTGCTAGGACCATGCGTTTTCTCTCCAGGAAATGCTCCTTGAAGAATCTCCTCAATTGTTTTGGCAGGCGCATTATCGGCAACTCTTTCTTGAGATTTTTCAGGCGATTGGGATGGGATTCTTATGGTACCATCAGGTTGAGGTTCGCTTTTTTCTTGAAACAAGAGTCCAAGTTTTGCCTCATCAAACGTAAAATCATAACTTTGTTCTCGATCAGTCATACAATATTTAATAGTATATCCAATAACGGTGCCGCCGACCAGACAGCCAAAGCCGCAGGTAAAAGTACCTCCCAGCAGTGCGCCAAGCCAACCGCCAGCTGTACCGCCGCCAAGGGGGAAAGCATAGCCAATAGTGATACATGGCAGGACCATGTTTTTAACAAGAACAGAATATTCTCCAATACAAAACGTATGTGGCTCATTGACCTCTATGATGAGAATGTTGCATGGTTGTGGAGTGAATATGACCGACGTAATAGTTCGAGGATGATTAAAGGTACTCATCAGTTTATCGCCAACTTTCAAAGAAGCTGCTTCGATCCATGCATCATATTCAGGAAGATAGAACTCTTGTGACGGTGTACATATAATGTCGTGAGATCGATCATCATCGAGCCCAATGCTCATATAACAGTTGGTTGTGCCAGGACGCATTGCAACAATTTTACCACCAGAATATCGTTTCTTTGTGCAGTCATATGTGAGCATAGGGAACTTGGTATATTTGATAGAGAAAATTCGATTGAGACAATACCATTGTTGATATGCTGCTATTCGTGTTCCTCTGCCGAAACCATGACCGCTAATGTCGCTGAAAAGGGTAATGAGGGCAAGAATTTTATATATGGTGTTCATGGCAGGTTCGATTGATGGGGAAGTGTTATCGACTTCGATCATACAATCTAGTCGAAATTTATTCAGTCGTGAAGCTGTTAGCGAGAAGCTGTGCAGGACAGGTCGAAGAAGGAACATCGACTGAGTTGATTGCCGCAACATATGACACCAATTGCCATGGTGCAAAACGTGATGTATGTGCAGAATTGCCTGAATTGTGTGCTGCGAACCTTCTTTTAAGGTCGCTTGTACGCCCAATGTATGTTTTTTCTGGAGAGCTCAGTGATCTGATTAAATATACGTAAAACATAATATTGAATTTTAATTAGGTTATTGGTGAGGCGGAGACTGTCCAGCCTACGCTCTAGCGTATGACCTTCGAAGTATAATTAAGCTTCGGTGGACACCCGCCATAGCTTCTCACTACTTTTGCAATGCTTCGAAGAAGAAGCGTCGGCTGGGTGGTGTACCCTCCTTGACGTATTCATGAACCGCAAAGTTGAATTTGCAGTAACGCTACAGCAGTTACAAGTTTGTTATTCTTTTATTCTTCAATAAATGTAACTTCTGGTTCGAAACGACTTAATATTTCAAGAGTTGATTCTTCGCTAAATATGACAAAGTGTTGCATAGTTGGCTCCATATCAGTACTGATACCATGCGATATATCGGATAGCCATTGAATATATTTTGAATTTATGACTTTGTAAAAATAAGAATCATTGCGAAGAAAGTCTTTTTGCATGAGCCAAGCATAGGTTTCATATGTGTCTCGGTAACATCTTACACTGGCCGCAAAATTTATGTGAATTTTTTTCTTGTCATTATTATGGTCACCAATTATGACTTTAAATCCTTCATTAATGCTATCTATGACATATTCTCTATAATAATCACCGCGCAGATTACTGAGAGGTTCCCACATAATCCATTGTTCTTTAAGTTCCATATGCTTATTTCTTTGTATATCTTATTTTGATTGATTGTTCTCTGGGACTTACATTCTCTCTTGGCTGAAATTCTAACGTAGGGAATCCGCCCTCACTTTCGCCTTTCTTTGAGCTGGTAGGACGTACAACTACTGTTCTGCCATCTGGCAACTTTCCTGTTCTGACTTCGTCTCCTTTATCAGTAACATCTATTAATCCAAGATTATCAAAATCATCATTTGCATCGGATTCTCCGCCATTTGGGTTGATATATTGCTTAGTCTTATAAGTTTCTTTCCACGGTTGAGCACTATTAATGACTTCTTCAGCGGTTTTACGAGGTACTTTGGGTTCTTCCGTGTGAGCTTTTTCTGGCGTTGGTGATTCAACCGGTATTTCAATGGCGCCATCAAGTTGTGGTTCACTTTTTTCTTGAAACAAGAGTCCAAGTTTTGCTTCATCAAAAGTAAAATCATAACTTTGTTCTCGATCAGTCATACAATATTTAATAGTATATCCAATAACGGCGCCGCCAACGAGACAGCCAAGACCACAGGTAAAGGTGCCACTCAAGAAGCCGCCCAGTAATCCGCCAGCGGTTCCGCCACCAAAGGGAAATGCATAGCCAATAGCAACACACGGAAGAATCATGTTTTTTGTAAGAATAGAATGAGATCCGACAAAAAAAGTGTGTGGTGCTTCGACTTCCATAATGTAGATATTGTATGGTTTATCGATAAAATCAACGTATACAATAGATTTGTGCTGATGCGATAAGCTTAGCAATTTATCGCCTACGTCCAGACAACATGCTTCAACCCATGCATCTAATTCTGGGAGATAAAATTCTTGTGATGGAGTACAGATAATGCCATTGGCTCGAGAATCATCGAGACCGATTTTAATGACGCAATTAGTTGTTCCTTTACGCATCGATACAACATTGCGCTCGAGATATTTTTGTGTAGCACAATCATATGTCATAACTCTTTTACAGCGAGTTGATTCATATGAGAATTGTTCAATGCTTTGCCAATAATTGTATGATCGTACGTACGTCAATTCGTAAAAACCATGCCCATGTATATCGGCAAAAAGAGTAATAAGTACCAGAATTTTATAAAGAATTTTCATGATAGGGTCGATTGATTGAAGGATAAATTATCAACGTCGATCATACAATCTAGTCGAAATTTTTTGAGCCGTGAAGCATGGCTGAGGCGATGTAAGTTGAAGAAGTCGTGTGTTGACTATAATAGTCTCTTATCTCTAAATGATCGTCCAGAGTGTGATTTTAGATATTTTTCAAACTCAATTGCTTTGGATTCATTATTGAATGCAAGATACATTATCAACTCCCATGGACGGTATTTTGCCGTATGCGGGGTGGTACCTATGAGCGAATTATGTAAACATAGTGCATGGCCTGAGCCTTCAATTATTGGCCTGCTAGTCCGTCAGGCGTCGCCCGCGTGAGTAAAACTACGAAGCTTGCCCGACAGTCTTCTGTCATCTTTTCCTTCAACTGGCTCGCCGGGCGTAGTCTCCTCTTCTCTTGTTTTACTTCGTAGGAGAGACGAAGCCTGGTGTGCCCGGTAGGACTTGAACCTACAACCTACGGATTCGAAGTCCGGTACTCTATCCAATTGAGCTACGGGCACAGATATATAAGTAATGGTACCGGATTTTAAATTTTTTTCTACACTATATTTTGAAAATGCAAGGATAAAGGCAGTAAAGTATGTACAAATTACTATAAAACAACTACCATCGATCATGAACCTTTAGCATTGACCCTTATATTATTACAAGGAATGTTATGCTGCATCGATTCATATATCAAATGCTGTATATCGCGTTATTGACCAGTATACATATATCTGCTTTTGATATAACCGATTGGTTGCCAACCTCGTGGGTTGCACGAACGACTTCAGAGGAAACTATTTTATACAATCTTGCTCCAACCACAAATAACATTATCATAGCATTTGAAAGTGGAACGATTACTCTTGATACATGGACTCATCATCAGGCAACACTGCATATCGTCAAATCTGCTCGTACTTCCGATGACCTCCAACATATTGCGATCAGTACTCATACTCAAAACGACGAAACTTTTACTCTCGACATTCAACAGCCGGACCTCCAAACAAATATTAATCTTAATATTGTCACTCCGTATACAACCTCGGTAACAATTATCGGGAAAAAAACGGGAAATATTATAGTCTCTCGTACTCCTCAGCACCTTATTATTTCCACCATGCAAGGTAATATTACTATTCATAATGAACAAGGAAATACCATCGATAGTACAACTGAGCACGGAAATATCGAAATCCATTGCGAATCATTCAACGAGAACAGCTCCATTCTTGCGCGTGCACCAGAAGGATCCATTATCCTTCATTTACCATCTACTCTCAATGCAACAATTGAAGCACAAACTAAACAAGGCTCTATAGAAATTCTGTACCCACTAGCTATTGAATATAAGTTTCCTCAATTCAACAAAGAATACATCAAACAGTTGCAGAAACACATCGAAGGAACTATACATCTGGGAGGACCTCATATATCACTCCATGCTGCATCAAATATCTCAGTAGCCCCAGAATAACGCTCGACTGAATCATTACATTAAGAGACCAACAAAACATGCTGTCATTAAATTCGATAATATCGCAGCAACCATCGCGCGCCAACCGAGCTTTTTGAGCGTCGATTTTTGTGTAGGCGCTAATAATCCAATACTATTCAGTTGAATGCCTATCGACGAAATATTCGCAAACCCACACAGTGCATATGTTAACAATACCAATGCTCTTGGCGATACAACATTTTTCAGCAACTGCGTGTATGCAACCATTTCATTTGCAGCTATCCGCATACCCCATACCGCAGCACCGATACTCGCATCGGCACCACTCAATCCCAATAGCCACATAATCGGTCGACCAAAAAACTCCAAAAACCATGACAACGAGAGAGATGGTACAACAAAATCAACCTGCAACCAGCTAACTATCAACTGCAAATATACACCTAATTCATACAATATCATGTCGAAAAGTGTAATAAGACCGATATATGATATCAAAGTTGCACCCACTGTCGCCGCAAGCTGCATGCCATCCATTGTCCCTTGTCCAATCGCTTCAAGCGACGATTGATCTTTAACCTCTGCATTATCGATCGCAATGTCACCATGCTCATGCGGTTTCTCCGTCTCCGGCTGCCATAATTTTGCAATAACAATCGATGCAGGAATCGCCATAATTGATGATGTCAAAAGATGTAACACTGGCACTCCCATTGCAGCATATATGGCTATGATCGCAGCGCTTAACGTGCTCATACCACTTACCATCACCAAAAAAATTTCTGACGCTGTCATCGATGCAAGGTAATGACGAACAAGGAGAGGAGCTTCTGTTTGTCCAAGAACGCTATTTCCAATGGCACAGGCAGTTTCACAGCCGGTTGTACCGAGAAATGGCCTGATTATTTTATTGATCATATGAACGCTAGCAGGTATTATACCCCAATAAAACAGTAGGTTCATGAGTGCACCAAAGAAAATAATCATCGGTAATACTTGTATCGCAAAAATAAATCCCGATACACCACTCGATTGTGCTAAGTCTCCAAAAACAAAGACGATCCCAGAACTAGCAGCCTTATACAAACGCACAATACCACCCGATAACCACTGCATAACATACAATCCCCAACTTGCTCTCAACATGCAAAGCCCGAGCGTAACCTGAAGCACCAAACCTGCTGCGATAGTTCGATAGCGAATACCGCCACGGGCCGCAGAAAAGCACCATGATACCAACAATGAAATGAGTATACCTATGATGCAATGCCATCGCGCATGCTCAATAAAATACGACATCATCAAGCACCTCACAACTTTTAAAATTTATTAAGAAACAACAAATGGTAACGGCTGCTTACGCCGCTCTTCATACGCACGTTGGCGTAGTGCATCAATAATGGGATCTAATGCTCCCGATAAGACCATATCAAGGTTTTTTAACGTAATATCTGCCTGATGATCGGTCACACGATGTTGAGGGAAATTATACGTACGTACTTTCTCTGCACGCTCACCAGTGCCAATCTGCTGTTTACGTTGCTCACTCTGTTCAGCAGCACGCTTTTCATCATGCGCCCGTCGTAATCGCGCCTGCAACACCTTCATTGCCTTTGCTTTATTTTTGTGCTGCGAGCGCTCGTCTTGACAAGCAACCACAATGCCTGACGGAATATGGGTGATACGAACTGCAGAATCGGTGGTATTAACATGCTGCCCGCCCGCTCCACTGGAACGATAGACATCGATTCGTAAATCTTTTGGATCGATGGTAACCTCTTCAACTTCACTTACCTCAGGGAGTACAGCAATAGTTGCCGTTGATGTATGAATTCTGCCCGAGGTTTCTGTCGCTGGCACTCGCTGTACCCGGTGCACTCCCGATTCATGTCTAAGATCGCCGTACACATCACGCCCTTTAATGTGAAGCACAACTTCACGGTATCCGCCAAGATCGGTTTCACTCGCACTGACAATCGAGGCTTCCCAACCACGACGCGTAGCATATAAAAGGTACATACGCATCAAATCATTCGCAAATAACGCAGCCTCTTGACCACCAGTACCCGCACGAATTTCAATAAACGCAGATTGTCGATCCTGCTCGTCAGCTGGGTATAATATCGTATCTAATGATCTAACCGCCTCATCAAGCCTACCTTGCACGGCACTGCATTCCTCGCGCAATAGCTCAGTAAATTCAGCATCAGTCGATTGCGTAATCTGCTCATTCAGTTCATGTATCTGCTGTTGCAACTGCTCGATAGCATCATAGCGCTGCAGAACATTCGTCAAAAATGTATACTCTTTTTGAAAAGACTGACGTTGATTAACATCGATAGAGGCTGCCGACAATATCTCAACTAATTGTTGATAACGCTGACGGAGCTTCCCCCACGGAATACCATATTCAGCCACAGGAAAAATTCCTTAAGAATCGAGACCGTACTTTTTCTTAAATTTAGCAACCTGACCGGTGGCAATAAACTTATCTTTTTTGGTATAAAAGGGATGACAGTTCGAACAAAATGTCGTTCGAATATCTCGCTTTGTTGAACGAGTACGAACCTCGTGCCCACAGGCACAGACAACCGTCACATCAAATGATTCAGGGTGAATATCTGATTTCATAATAATTATCCAATCTCTAAAAGTTTATGATATTTAATTACGTATAAGTATCCCTAAGAATAACGCTCTTGTCAAAGAATTACTGCGATATTCAGGATGCCAACTCTTACAAATCATACGCGCTGTTCGCTTGCCCGACTCTACAGCAGCCTCGAGCGTACCACAAATATCGAGTAAAACGGTCGCGTGTTCTCCTGCAAAAAAGAGGGTATCTTGATGCAATGGCTTAAATAGTGTACGCACCAGCTCACCATCATCACGAAGATCGATCGACTCAAGGACCTCTTCTTGCCCCGCGCCAATGTACGAATATGAACCTTTTGCATAAGGGTCTAATGGCCAACTATGCCCTACCGGACCATTATATTTCATAAATTGGGCATCTTTCGCAAGCATAACACCCGGAATATGACCTGGTAAATCATACACATGGCGCAACAATCGCATATCACGCTCAAAGTGTTCTTGTACGGTATTCTCATCAAACGAACCATTTTCATGAACATAATACGATGTCACCGTACCTAAATGCTTGCTAAAATAGCAGACCATACGACCGTTAGTAAACACACCAAGTTGCTGCTCGCCATATGATGGCATAAGAATTTTGGCATTCGTGCCATATCGCACTTGCTGTATATTAGTTAAGGTTTCTTCCGGTATTACATCGCTCGCAATATCAATATCTTCGTATACCGAGCACGGCATTGTCAAAACAACAATACGTGATGTTTTTGTCGATCCGTCTGCAAATGTTAAGTGATACAATCCATCTACATCTCTTCGCATCTTGGTTAATGGCATATTGAGGTGTATTGGACCAGCAATATTTTCTGCAAGACGCTCTATCAAAAGACCGTTACCTCCCTTAACATACATAGACGAAAATTGCTTTACTGGATCACCACTCACCAACACAGAAACTCTTATACAGGTTAAAAGCCGATTAAAGAGACTATCAATAACAAAAGGTGACAAGAGACGAACAGCACCACCTTCATAATCAGCTAATTTAATCGAAAAAATCTCTCGCAATAATGGATCAAATGGAAAGAGCTTATTCAGAACATCTTCCATAGAAAAAGCATCTTCCTGAAGCCCAACCAACTTATACCACAACTCCCTCGGAGAGCAGAGCATTTCCTTCAGACGATTTCTGACATCAATCAGTTTTGTACCATCAAAATATTGAACTACAAACCGATCAAGTCGACGATGCTCGAGAGCCAGCCCCAGCTCAAGAATAAGATCAATAATAAGGAGATCTTGGCCATCTTCGCCATTCCATGCATCGCAAATATTTTGGCCGCCGAGTTCGGCAATATTACCATTCATATCGATCGATAAAACACGACCTCCAAGCCTTGGCCGCGCCTCATATATTTCTATCAAAAACCCTTGCTTTTCAAGCTCATAAGCAAGCGTTAATCCCGCCAATCCACCACCAATAATGGTCACCTCTTCAGCAACCGGTAACACTTGGCAAACATCCAATTGAACACCGCATGCATATCCTATGAATAAGACTACTCCCAGAAAACCATTACTTTTCAGCAACATTTCTCCTTCCTTTCTCATGTTAAGATGGTGATGACCAGCATGGCGTATCATAGCGAATGCGAATGGTCCTTATTTTACTTATGCCTCAGAATAACAAGCCATAGCAGGCTTTGGCATGGCCAAAGCTCAAAACTACGAACATATATGAAGAAGCACTTAAAGAAAATTATACCAGATTTTTAAAAAATTTGTGCAATTTATTAATTTAATGCCACCCCGAACAACCCTATGCTCCTGAGTAACTTATTCAGACTGAAAGCAGAGGCGCTCAAGATGGCCTTAGTTTGGCCCTCCTAAGCCCAGAATATACCCGAAAGGCGCTATTAATATTTCTATTTGATCAAAATAAGCTATAAATCTCACCATAGATAGATAGCATTTGGCAAACTTTCGAATATCGTTAGGCCAAGCAACGCAACAATCAAATCCTCCAGCACAGAATTCTCAGAGCTAACTGAAAACCGGATTTTCACAAGAAGGGGCCAACAATTGTTGGCCCCTTCTCTTATTGATTCATCTTTATGAGGAACTTTTTTCTTCATAGCTTCTATTAAAGAACCGACTAAAAAAAGATCTCATTACACTACGCTCAAGCCATTTTCGAGCTCTTTGTAGGGCTGCTGTTATCCGTTGATCACCCTCAAGACTTGCTATGACTACCAAGGAGTCATAATACCGCTTAGCCTCATCGCGCTGTTTTATATTGACATAATATTCAATCATCAATTCATAAAACCTCGTAACTTCAAGGACATGAAAGGTTGTTCGACCAGGGCAAATATCATGTATAAAGGATGGCCGCCCCATGCTCTCAAATGCTGCTTCATACTGATCATTATACATAAGATATCCGGCATATTGCAGCCTACCAAGCAGATAGCGCGGATATTTTTCATAAAGCAATTTAATCATTTGTTCACATTTTTCGTCATCGTCCAATTTATTGTACATAACCATCAGATAATTCAATGGTATAGGATGTTGTGGATATTTTGTGATAAGCACCATAATATCATGGTAACAAGATGATGTTTTGAGCTCATCAGAGCTTAAAGAATTAACTCTAAAGTATATATCCTTCAACATATTGGCGTCACCCGTCGCCATAACTTCTCGTCCGTCTTGAAAATCATTTGCTGTCATACTATCGTCGTACACAATATTAAAATCAAGCTTCCCTTGATGACTTGATATATCATCGCCCTGCACATCACTCTTGCCATAACAGCATTTCTTATACTTTATATCACTGCCACAATAACAGGGATCATTGCGGCCAACTTTAAATAACATGGACAACTCCTGACGTAATTAATTCATCTGATCTATCAAGCACATAACCAGCATACCATGAACACAATTACATCAACAGATTGTCAAGTAGCTCCTTGAACATTCAACTCATCAATTGCACGCTTAATGTCATTGTTGGGATGCGTATAAAAATCGACCGAAATAAAATTCGGAATATGTCCTGCTGCATCTTTAATACGATTGAGGTGACGACTGCTGTGTACAAATTCATTAATACGCGTTGCATCTTTAACATTCCCCGCTAAACCTGGTGTTACTGCATAGGTAATATCGAGAATCTTATTCATAGGCGGCTCGGTATCACGATATGCAAATTTCCCAAACACTTCTAGGGGAGTGGCAGGATTGGTAAAAATATCGGACGAACGAAAATCATAACTATTTGGCCACACCCTCGTGTAAAATTTACGGTTATTAATCCATGTAGGTTCATATATTTTTTTATCATCACCATTGTCACTCATAACAATAAGCCGCTTATTCATGGTAATTAATTCTCGTAATGTCGGCCATGGTAGATTACGATCATGAGCATATGCATACATTACAATACCACTTTGATTAAAAATATCGGTAACCGCGGCATCATTTGCAATAAAATCATTCAATAAGATAGTCACTACTTCGTAAGGATTAGCATCTAAAAAATTCTTAATAATACGCAGAAAATCATATAATGTCATAGCAGAACTATCGAGTGAACATGCAGGGTATGGCATAAATCCACCAGCATCATCTTTTGCTCCATACATCGTATGAACGCCGCCTTTATATAAAGCGCTGATCGGCGACAAGATAACATCGAGAATCGGTCGCAACACCTCGGGAGCAGATTTTGTTAATTGACCAAAAAAGTCACTATACAATTCATACTTCGCGAGAGCATGACAGGCAAAAACGGTGCGGTATCCGTGATCTTTCGTTAAGGGAATAGCGGTCTGTTCAAGTAACTTTTTTCGAGCAATCAAGAGATGTAAATGTGGATCTTTTTCAACAAAAAACTCTCCTGTAGCTTTCGCTATTTCGAGTACTTTCATAGCCGACTCATACGAAACAATCAACACTCCTTTCTTGATCTCCCAAGCAGCAATTGTAGCGGCATAATCAATACCACGCACAAACTGTGAATCACCCTTCAGTGCAAATCGTGGCAATCCATTAAACCATCGCTTTTTTGCATCGATATCATGCTGTGTTTCATCGATACGACGCCTAAACTGCTGAACTTCGTGCTGTTTTTCTTCAAGCGTCAACAATACTTTTTCCTTACGCATGTCGACATCTTTTTGCAAAACGGCAATTTCCTTATCAAGCTCTTTGAGATATAAAGTGATAATATCGTAATAATAGCCAAGCCGATCCGTATAATCATAGTGAAGCGGAATCTTAAATACCCGTATACCATCAGCAAGTTGCTGCCCAACGGTACGGTCTTGATCTTGTACTAAAGATGGCGCATAACTCGTTGCATTATGGCAATTAATTTGAGCAATCTCATTGTAACGTCGATCACACAGTATTGCACTTCTATTACATTCCATGCCGTGTATCGAAACGTGGAACAACACAAGCAAACAACTAATACCGCCCCTATTCCCAACCATATCTATAACCCTTCGTATTTATTGAATTCCTAATTGAAATATACATGTATTGTGTATCAAATTTCAATAAATACCATCATTACAGTTCAAGTCTAGGATTCGAGATTATTACGATCACAGATTTTTTTATTTTCAATTTTAACAAAATAATAAATAAACCATGATATAAATTGACAATATTTTATATCATGGTACACTTTCTTTATAACAATCATTATGATATGTAAATATTATTTGATTATTTCACTGATATTCTGTTAAGGAGATATAATGAAAATGTACCAAAAACTATTCATATTACTACCATTTATGACACCCCTCATCGCCATTGATGAGACAGCCAAATCTACAGATTCTTCTCTAGATATCCCAGTTGGAATATGCTTATCTATTGAGCGTCTCAATAACCCAAGCTATCTTAAAGATGTTGTTGGTATACCATTCATAATTTCTTGTTTTTTAAGCTCCATACATCAACCAAAGTATCTTTTTGATACGGCGGTCTACAATATAGGTCAAAAGATATTATCTCTTGCACCTGCTCTCACAGGTATCGCCAATAGAAAATACATCGACACCAACAACACCAATATTGCTGGGGGCTTTTCTCTGGGCGCTTTATTGATAGCATTGATCAGCTCAAACATCGGTGAACAGTTTGGTGCCAAGATACACTCATATATCGCTAGCGGCAGCAAATCTTAGGATATTCTAGCAGAGAAATCATTCTAATATCGCGTCAGCTGTGCAAGATCTTCGTTCGTTCCTGCATATACCAATATATCATTCTCTTTGATAATATACTGGTGTGGCAACGCTTCAATAGCGTCCTTCGAACGTTTGCCAATACACACGACACGATAGAGCTGATGCAAACAGTTCAGCTGCTTACCAACACATGCGCTCGGCGCCTTACGATAACTCAACGAAAATGTTGGCGTCACTTTCATAAGTCCATTAAATGGCAAACTTAACGTATCGGCAAGGCGGGATCCCATTTCCTGCTCAGGCATGACCACCTCATCTGCACCAATAAGATGAAGTATCTCTTTATGTATCTGGTCAACTGAGCGAGAAATAACACGTGGTATTGAAAAATTCCGCTTCAGCAATGCCGTTACCAAAATCGACTGTGCAAAATTTTCACCCATGCACACAATCACTACATCCATTTCCTCAATGCCGATGCTCCGTAATGCCTCAGGATCCGCAGCATTCATGCAAATCGCTTGTGCCACTTTATCTTTAATCGACGAAATTAATGCCTCGTCATTGTCAACGGCAAGAACTTCCATACCATTATCGGTCAGCGTTGTTGCTACCTGATATCCAAATCGACCAACGCCAATCACACAAAATTTCATATAATATCCTTACCCAATGAGAATTCGTTCTTCAGGATAATAAAATTCCTGATGACGGCGCTGCCGCTTCAAGGCCAGAAGTA
>Ga0206970_10124_pt1 | contig 22214 bp, 29 predicted proteins | sample Alteio_BWOrgHeat_88_FD_152964 | JGI IMG/M metagenome (GOLD analysis project Ga0206970, IMG submission 152964) | Enriched cells from forest soil in Barre Woods Harvard Forest LTER site, Petersham, Massachusetts, United States -... | ecosystem: Environmental > Terrestrial > Soil > Temperate forest >... | reverse complement strand
AGGGGATATATTGGATTTTAATAATATTGATACTGCAGAAGGGAAGAAAAATGTAAAAAAACTTATAGAAAGTAAACTGCAGCAATTCAGGGGCATGCACCCGCCGATCGAGTCGGATTTCGGCTCAGGCAAAAGTTACATTTATTATGGGGAATCTTATTTGCTTACAGAACTCCGGTACTTTCCTTATGTGCAATTAGCCACTGTTTTTTTGTTTTTAATGGTGGTGTTAATAGCATTAAGCGCTGCACACCGCTCGCTGCAAAACCAGGTTTGGGTAGGCTTATCGAAAGAGACCGCACACCAGTTGGGCACCCCTCTGAGCAGTATAGAGGCATGGATGGAATTATTGAGGGAACAAAATGATAATAGTGAAACAGTAACTGAACTGCAAAAAGATATTGACCGCCTAAAACTGGTTGCAGACCGTTTCAGCAAAGTAGGGAGTATACCGAAGCTGGAAGAGGAGGATGTGGTGAAAAGGCTTAGGGACATGGTGGATTATATGCAGAAGCGCTCTCCGCAGAAAGTTATGATAAGCCTGAAGAGCAGCGCAGAAGAGATTCGTGCCAATATCAGCGGCTCCCTGTTCGACTGGGTAATAGAAAACCTGGTGCGAAATGCCCTGGACGCATTAGCAGGGCAGGGGAGGATAGCCGTGCAAATAACGGACCATGCCCAGCAGATATGGATAGATGTAAGTGATACCGGCAAAGGCATAGCTAAACACCAATTGAAAAAAATATTCACGCCCGGCTTTACTACCAAGAAACGTGGTTGGGGCCTCGGTTTATCCCTATCGAAAAGAATAATAGAAAAATATCATCATGGTTCTTTGTTTGTAAAGCAATCGGAAGTGGGGAAGGGCACAACATTCAGGATCGTTTTGAGAAGATGATATGATGAATGTGATGAATGTGGGCAATGTGATGATCATTGCCGAAAATAATACCTCATTTTTGACTTTAAACTTTTGATTTTTGACTTATCTTTGCAGTCCCTCAAAAAAAATGCGGCGGTGGCGAAATTGGTAGACGCACTACTTTGAGGTGGTAGCGCCTGTTATGGGCGTGGGAGTTCGAATCTCCTCTGCCGCACTTTGATAATAAAAGCCGTTCTCGTAGCGGCTTTTATTTTTATGACTTTCGGATTATTTAATCCTGTATTGTTGACTACCTTTAATATCTAAGCTCAAAGATGAAAAAAAGGAATTTCTATATCTACCTGTCTATATTCTGTATACATCTTTTACTACTGCTTGTTGCTTTTGTACGTTTCCGCATTCACCCGCATGATATATGGTTTTGTAACTATGGCGACGGGTTGAAGAACATATACACTTTGGTAGCTTTTGTTCGCGAACCTATCAGCTCAGCGGGGATATTTAAATTTTATTCGTACGGCTATCCTTATGGCGAATATGTTTATTATACAGATAATACACCATTTTTTTCTGTTCCTTTCCGCTTCTTTTGCCAGCATATTTATGACTTGTCCGGGTACACCGTTGAGATATTCAACCTGTTTATTATTTCCAATATTATTTTGTGTGGTTTAATTATTTACCGCGTATTTTCTTACCTCTTACAAGAGCGCCTGTTCTCGTTTATTATGGCCATTATTCTGCCATGGGACAATATGCAGGTAATGAGAATTTGGCGTGGGCATTATAATCTTTCGCTTTCATCAATTGTCGTATTGGCCATAGCGCTTATGATATTGTGGCATAGGTATGCAGAGAACAGAAAGAAACAAATAGTTACGGGCGTAGCCATGTTCCTGTTGTCCTTCTTCTCATTTACGGTGCATGGCTATTTTCTTGCAATTGTTAGCAGTTTTTTGTTCTTTTCTATGTTTATTTATGGCCTGTTGCGACGCAGGGAGGCCCGGGGTAAATTCAGCATTATTGCGTCTTTTGTGTATGTGTTTTTATCGTTTGCGGCGAGCTATATTTTTGTTGCACTCACAGACTCTTACCTTCCATTGCGAAGAGAGGCAGCAAATGGCTATGACTGGATGGAGCAAAAAACCCATTTTGCCTCCTTATTCAGCCACTACGATTTTCAACATTTTGCTTTCCCAATAAGTGAAGTGCCCGATATCTCCGACCCGGAAAGAGCTGCTTACCTGGGTAATATCGGACTTTTTGCTGTGGTGATTATTTTTATTGCTGCTTTAATTAAAAAAGAATTCAGGCGGCAGGTAATAGAGATACAAAAGAATTTTTTCAGGGATCCGTTGAAGGTTTCTATATTAATTGCTTCAGTACTCATGCTTTCCATGTCATTGGGCGAAAACTATTATACTGCCGTTCCATACGAGAGTGGTTACCATATAGTCAATGTTCTGAATCCTCTGTTTTATGTGCATTTATTTACTGTAAGAGTAGAACAGTTCAGAAGCATAGAACGGTTTGTGTGGCCATTTTTTTTCGCGTTCAATATATGGATAGCATATACTATCGTGGCGATATTCAAAGGGGCCCGGAAAAGTGTGAAAATTTTTATGCTGTCAGGGGTCATCATTTTTGGTGGCATGGAAGTGAAGGAATTTATAGATAAGATACAGGGGGCTGCGGCACGAGAAAATTTATTTTCCAGCAAGAGCCTTGCGGAAGTAAGGCCTCCGCATATAAATTATAAACGCTACCAGGCTATACTACCTATCCCATATTACTTTTCAGGTTCTGAAGATTACGATTATACTATAGATCCTTATGATCAATGGTTTAAATATGGTCTGCGCCTGTCAATTGATTCTTATCTGCCCTTAATGTCGTGTGCCATGTCAAGGCTACCTCCAAAACATGGTACTGCTATGCTGTATTTGGTTGCATATGACAGTATGGACACGCAACTGAGGAATATGTTCAACGAGAAGCCGGTATTGGTAGCCGTAAACAAAAAACAAATTGTTGATAGCAATCTTCCAAATATTCCGAAATTTGAAATTGCAAACAGGTTTTATTGGAAGGCCACACAATTTGCTGCAAGAAATAATCTGCACGCGGTGGATAGTTTAGGTGATGTGATATATTATGATTGGTACCCAAACCCGGCTGTTAAAAAATGAACAATTATTTAAGCATAGTTTTACCATGTTATAATCCAAGGGAAGACTGGGCCAGGGTTGTAATGGACAATGTCGCGTTCATAGAGCAAAGCGTTGGCCCGGTGGAAGTGGTAGTTGTAAATGACGGGCTAACAAGAGATCTTACTGAAGATGTTGAATTTCTGAATGTTCATCTAAAGAGTTTTCGTTTTATTTCATATCCGGAGAATAAAGGAAAGGGATTCGCAACCCGGCAAGGGCTTCAAGCGGCTACAGGCCATCTTATTATCTACACCGATATTGATTTTCCCTATACCCGGGATAGTTTCCTGGATCTTTATGAAGCTCTAAAGCATAACAATATTGTCATAGGCATAAAAGACATCGAATATTATAAAACGGTACCCTTACTCAGGAAATGGGTATCAAAGTCGTTAAGATGGATGAGTGCCAAATTGCTTAACATACATATTACCGATACTCAATGCGGATTGAAGGGGATGCACAACAGTGCAAAAGAAATTTGGCTTATGGGCAAAGTGAATCGTTATCTTTTCGACCTGGAAGCCATTTACAACGGTGAAAAAGCAGGGTATAAAATAGTAGCACTTCCCGTAAGGCTGAGAGAGGGTGTTGTATTTTCGAAATTGAAATTTAGTATTCTTTTTTCTGAAATAATGAATTTCCTTTTCATTATGCCCAAAATATTCAGTACTAAAACCAGTCAAAAGAAGTAAAAGCTCATATTTTCTGCAACAATACGTTTGCTGTGGCTACTATGCCCTCTTCGCGGCCTATAAAACTAAGACGCTCTGTGGTGGTAGCTTTTATCGAAATAGCATCTACGGGCAGGTGCAGAATAAGTGCCATAGTATTCCTCATTTGTTCCACATGGGGGCGAATTTTTGGGGCTTGTAACAATATGGTACTGTCTATATTTACAATTCCATATCCATGCTCCCGCATCATGCCATAACAGCGTTGCAGCAAAACTTTACTGTCTATGCCTTTGTAGTTAGGGTCAGTATCGGGGAAATGCAGGCCAATATCGCCAAGGCCCAAAGCGCCGAGCATGGCATCGCAGATGGCATGCAGCAGCACATCAGCATCAGAGTGGCCTAAAGCCCCCTTGGTATGCGGAATGAGTACCCCGCCAAGCCATAGATCGCGGCCCTCCACTAATTGATGAAAATCTATCCCCTGACCTATTCTGAATGACATCTTATTTCGTGTGTTTAATTAATTGGCAATGCTAAAAAGTAAAGGTATTGAAAAACAATGTGCTTTTTAAAGTCTCTCAATTGACCGGTAAACTAAAAAAGCCATTCCCCGAAAGGAGGAAGGGCTTTTTTCTTATCAGCGATAGTTTATCATTATTCTTCGTTTTGCAGGTTTTGCCCAACATTGTTAAGGCCATAATAATACATGCCTTGAACGCCGGGGTAAAAACCCATTATTTGTACACTATTACTGTTGCCGGCCATAGCCTTTTGCAGGTCTGACACGGTGCTGACGTTTGTATTGTTAACAGTGGTAATAACAAATCCCTTTTGCATATTGGTTTGTTGCGCCATGGTACCCTTTCCGGGATCTGTAAGCACCACTCCGCCCTTTATTCCATATTTACTTTTCTCGCTGCTGTTCAGTGTGCGGAAACTGGCGCCCAAAATGCGGGTATTGCTTTCTTCTTTGATGATACCGGTAGTACCCGTAAGTGATTTTAGCTCCACTGATGCCATGTGTGTATTGCCGCTGCGCAAGTAGCTTACACTTATATTATCGCCCGGATGATAGCGTGCTATCTGCTCTTGCAATTGAGGTTCTGTATTGACAGGAACACCATTTATTTGCGTTATGATATCGCCCTTGTTGATACCCGCTTTGGCGGCGCCGCCATTCTCCATTACATTCTGCACATATACACCTGCTGTCTTGTCAAGTCCCAATGCTGTTAATTTGTCAGGAGTAAGATTTTTGCTGTCTACATATTCAATACCCATATAGGCGCGCTGCACAGAGCCGAATTTGATCATGTCATTGACTGCCTTTTGCACAATGTTGGATGGGATGGCATAAGAATACCCCGCATAAGAACCCGTAGGGGAGGCGATCGCAGAATTAATGCCGATAAGCTGCCCGTTGGTATTGACCAATGCGCCGCCGCTATTACCGGGGTTCACAGCTGCGTCTGTCTGTATATAAGATTCAATAGCGCCCTGTGTCTGGTGGTTCACACCAATGGCGCGGCCTTTGGCGCTGATGATACCCGCCGTAACGGTAGCATCGAGCGATAAAGGATATCCCACCGCAAGTACCCATTGTCCTAAGCGGGTATCGTCGGAATTGCCAAACTCCATATAAGGCAGGTCTTTTTCATTCACCTTAATAACTGCAATATCCGTAGCCGGGTCAGTGGCTACCACTTTTGCCGTGCTGGTAAACCTGTCATTAAATGTTACAGTTACCTCGTTGGCATCAGCCACAACGTGGTTGTTTGTAACGATATAGCCGTCGGGTGAGATGACTACACCTGAGCCTGAGCCCATTTGTTGAGGTATGTAATATTGCCGCTGGCCAAAAATATTAGCCCATATATCATTTGGGTCTTGAACGGTGTGTGCATTGGTTGTAGTTTTTATATGCACCACTGCTTTTACAGATGCCTCTGCAGCGTTCTCAAATCCTGTGGGTGCAGTGGCGCCGCTTACTGTAGTATTGCCAAAGCTGGTGTAATTCACAGGCAATGTGTTTTGCCCCTTGCTGAAAACGGGGAATTGATGTTGATAATGGCTTGCGATGGATAATGTCAGCACAGAGGTAAGCGCTGCTGTGATGACAACCGGAAATAGTTTGAATTTCATATTTGTCCTCTTTTTGTTTTTATTAGTATCTCAAATTTATTACCTATTCCTATTATAAAATTGTTAAAAGCCCTTTAAAAAATGTTAAAACAAAAAAGGATTTGAGGGCGTTTTCACCAGCCTTATTGTTGCGCCTCAGCAAGCTAAACAGTTGAATTATGTAAATCATAAGCATCATTGTGTAATGATGAGGCTAAACTACGGGCCTACCTTTGTTTCCGAACAACAAGTTCAAAACAAAAATTATGAAAAAACTACTAATGCTTTTGGCGATGAGTGTAATGATCCTTAATAACGCGGATGCACAAACAAAAACAAGCAAAAAAAAATCGTTTAATAATAATTACAGTGTTTGCCGCAACCAGGCTGGAAACTATATCTGCAGCAGCGACCAAATGAAGGCGCAGAACCAGAGAAGGGAGGTCGCTCCGCCCGCTATAGAGCCACAAAATGAAGTGATCAATATACCCTCGTCTACCGTAGTTGCAGACAAACCAACCATGACAGCCAGCAACTCTTACCGCTTCCATAATTTCATAGTAAATGATGAAATGGACAACCCTGCAAACGGTTTGCCAAGCCAACAATATGATGGCCCGGCAAAAAATGACCAACGTAACATTAATTATAATCAAACCCAGCTTAGCCTTCGTGCAAGTGATGGTTCAAAATAGGGATAGGTTTTTTCTGCTGAATGCTATTACACAATAATATTTTATGAATCAACCCAAGGAGAAAATTGCTATGGATACTGTAATAATTATGAACGACGGATTGAAACAAAAAATGGGGATACTCAGTTTTATCCCGCTTTTGGCGTTTACTTTATGTTTCATTTACTATCTTTTTGCAATAAAACCTGTAATCGCTGCAAATGATGCGGGAGACCATATCGGGTTAACTACACAAACCAGCCTTCATTATAACACCATTTTTATTCTGCTGGCAATATCCGGAATTATCGCAGCAACTGTACTTATTTATTTCATTGTGCACCTGGCAAGGGTAAAACAGATAAGCAGCGCCAAAAAAGTGCAATGGATCATTTTCCTTACAGCATTTGTACCAATAGCCTTGCCGATATTCTGGTATTACGAGATCAGTAAAGAGCCCGCAAGGCTTGTAGTATATCCGAATATTGAATAGTTGTTTTATAGGAAGATCACATTGCACATTAATCAAATTGTATCCTAAATATTTTATAACAAAATAAAAATCTGAAAAATGAAAAAATTAGTAATGATCACGTTTTTGCTGAGCGGCCTGTTGTATAATAAGGCAAGTGCACAAGCATACACGAATGTAAATATTATCACCCAGCCTCTATGGGGCCCCACGGGTTATGATCATGCGGAATATTACTATATTCCAGACCTGGATGCTTATTATGATGTTTCCGGAGGACAGTACATCTACCGTGTAAAGAAACATTGGATAACAGTTACCACAATGCCTGTGCGTTTTAAGAATTTTGATTTTTACAGCGCCCATAAAGTGGTATTGAACGAACCAAAACCATACATGAACTACCTGGGAAATAAAAAAACGTATGCACAGTACAAAGGCCAGCATGACCAAATAGCCATACGAGACAGCCATGAGCAAAAATATCTTGCCAAAACGGACCACCCTGAACATGATAAATGGATATCACCACAGGATGTACAGGATAAACAAAACAGGCAAAATGAACAAAGCCGTGCAACTGCACAGGTGAAACAGGATTCGCTTAACAGGGCTAACCTGCAGGTAAAAGAAGACCTGCATAATAAACAGGATTCTGCAAACAGATCGGACGAACAGGCAAAAGAAGAGCTGCATAATAAACAAAACCAGCAGAACAACCAGTTATTGCAGAATAACGAAAACAATCATAAACATTAGAGAAAAAAAGGCAGGCGAATGAAGAGGCCTTTTGCCTCTTTATTCGTTTAAGAGCCCAAATCATTGCCTTATTCTAAACGTATCAGCTTATTAGCAGATTTAATCACTGCATATTCTTATAGTGAGCTAATTGCCTGCAAAACAAAGTACCTTTACAGTATTAACGAGCCCTGCCCAAAAATCTCTCCGGACACGCGGGGCAAATACAGGATAAATATTAACAGCATCAACATGAAATTATACATCAAATACATGGTGAGTTTGCGATGCAAAATATTAGTGAAAGATGAATTGCAGAAACTAGGCATACATAATGTATTCGTTGAGCTTGGTGTAGCGGAATCACAGGAAGACCTGACAGAAAAACAACTAAAACAATTGAGCGAAAATTTACTGAAGTCGGGTTTGGAATTATTGGACAACAAGAAGGCGATCCTGATAGAAAGAATAAAGAATGTGATCATTGAAATGGTGCATTATGCGGATGAACTACCACAAATAAATTATTCGGATTACATAAGTGATAAACTGAAATTAGATTATACTTATTTGTCCAATATTTTTTCGGAGGTGAAGGGTATCACAATACAGCAATACATCATCATCCATAAAATTGAAAAGGTAAAAGAGTTGCTTGTTTACGATGAGCTGAACCTGACCGAAATTGCTTTTAAACTGCAGTACAGCAGTGTTGCTCACCTTTCTCACCAGTTTAAGAAAATTACCGGGCTTACGCCGTCCTTCTTCAAATCGCTGAAGGACAAGAGACGAAACACGCTTGAAAACCTGTGAATGATATAAATCATTTCCTTTATTGCGTAATACTTATTATTACAAGTATCTCACCTTTGTATAATTGTTTTTTTTAAAAATACATGCGTGGTGAAAAGTCCTGAATTAGAAAAGTCGAAAACATTCATTATTGTAGAGATCATCGAGTATGTCCCTAATTCTGTCGTCATCAAAACGATTATTAAAAAAACCACTGGCAGCATAAGCGCAGTTTCATTTGATTCAGGCGAAAAGCTGGCAGGAAGGATATCACCCTGCGATACTTTTATACAAATTATTGATGGGAAAGCCGAGATCATTATAGATAATAAATCCACTATTCTTGAAACCGGGCAGGCTATTATAATATCTGCCAATACTATCAACACCATACAGGCCAATGAGCGCTTTAAAATGCTGTCAAGCTATATAAAGAGCGCCAATGATGAGGATTGCTGACGGTATATAAATTATATCGCAGTTAAGGTCTGCACACACATGAAAAACTGTGAATTATGTAACATTTCCCTTCTGTTATATAACGTTTCTAACAAGTACCGCATATATCTTTATCCGCAATTTGCCGGCATTGAAGAATAAAGATGGAAGATAAAGGAGAACTGAAACATAAACTCATTACGCATAAAGGCCATTATTAATCGTAAGAACTAATTCAAACAAAATGGACTACGTAACACAGTTCAGGAAAATTGAAAAAGCATACCAGCGCCACATGTTAAGTGTAGAGTGCCCGCATTGTAATTTTGCAGGAACCCTTATGAATAATAATCCTGCCTGGGTTTTTATTATAGACGAATATGAGGTGATTGAAGGGCAAGTTATCCCGGTAAGATCTAAAAACCTGCAAAACCTTAGCATCGGAATGTTTGCAATCGAAACAGAGGGAGAACTGTTTTACGAAATGAAAGATATATTGGAGCTGGAAAAGAAATGGCGCAGCTACATGAACTATATAAGGTCGATGCTGGTGGCTAAGGAAGAGGCCCTGCACAGAACACTGTGTGTAACACTTAACTTGCTGAGAGAAATTCATACCCGGAAAGGCGAACTTGCAGGCTATATTCCTCTCGGGATGCGGGAATCCAACTTAAAGCGTGAGACGATAAACCTGCTGGAAGACATCATTCTCTGCTGAATTGAGCTAAGCCGTGCACAACCTGTGAATGATACAATTTCACCGGCGTGCTTGTGTAACATCTGATCGACGCTTTGAACCGACCTTTGCAACGTAACAATTCCGTTACAAAATCAACTTTAAAATAAATGAACAGTAACGCGACAGCTAGCAAAAAGGAACAATCACATGATTCTTCTGTAAAAAACGAACAGTCAAACAATTCAAGCGAAAAAAAACAATCGAGCGAAAGTCCGGAGGAGAACCAAAAAGGTATTGAAAATCACAAAAAGGCGGCAAAACATTATGGGGAGGCCGCCAAACACCACCTGGAAGCTGCAAAGCATCATGAAGTTGGTGAACATGAAAAGGCCGCAAAGAGTACGATTATTGCACAGGGACACGGCAAGCTTGCGCAGGAAGCACAAGCAGAAAATGCCAAAAGCCATGCTTTACGTAACTAAAGTCCGCGCATCAGTGCATTTGTCAAAAGCACCGTGTTGAAGCACGGTGCTTTTGTTCTCTGTAAGAAACAGGCGACAAGTGATATTGTAAAATCATTTTTAAAATGTTCTAATTATTATAGTTTATGAAAACAGAAGAAGAACTAAAGCACGACATTCTGAAGCTCACCATGGCCATCGAGGATAAATTTCCGGAGCTATCCAAATACGTAGGAGAAATGCCCGTAAAATTTTCCGATTCGATCAGCGATGAAATGAATGTGAGGAACTTAAGAGGGTACCATGATTCATTATATACCTTGCTTGACAATTACAGCATGAACCATGAGAGTACAAGAAATAAATTAACTATTTTAAATAGCAGCTCAATATAGAACAATGACAACAGAAACAGTAAAATCAGTCGGCATCTGGATGGACCATTCCAGCGCGCATATAATGGAGTTTGCGAACCCCATTGAAACAAAAATAATTGAGTCGGGCTTTACCCACGAGGAAAAAGGCGAAAGCATAGAGAAAAGCGAAAACCTATTGCATCACAAAGAACAACACAAGCAATCGGAGTATTATAAAAAACTGGCTGCGATCATCAGAAACCATGAAAAGGTAATTCTTTTTGGACCAACGAATGCCAAATCTGAACTGCACAATATTTTAAAGGCTGACCACCTTTTTGCCAACATACATATTGATGTGAAACAGACAGATAAAATGACAGAACACCAGGAGCATGCGTTTGTAAGAGAATATTTCTCGAAAAGTAATTTTCTTTAAGCTATACACAAGGCTCAACGCGTTGAAACTGTTTTTAATAAAAGGGCTGATCAATTCAGCCCTTTTTATTTAGGATAATAATCATACTGCAGGATGTGGGAATGATGTAACTTATTAGATGCATCGTGTAATGCCCGCCAGTGTTAATAAGTCCACCTTTGTCCTGTGAAAATCTTCACGATCTAAAAAGCCGGAAACGGAAATTGTGCAAACGAAAAAAAGTTAAAATTTTTAACAATCCTGGAAGCCGGAATCGCCAGTCAAAAAAAAATAAACGGGACAAAAAAGTTATGAACAAATTTACAAATTATTTCAGAAAAGCAGGGTTTTTAACCCTTTTCGCTGCAATGTTTAGCAGCACATCAAAAGCCGCAATTTACACGGCTGTGTTATCGGGCAATTTTAATGCCTCAACTACCTGGGGCGGCAGTGTTCCCGGCACTTTGCTTTCATCGGATGACATTATCATACCTACCGGTGTTACAGTAATACTTACTGCAGACCAAACCTTTACCGGAACCTCATCATTAACGGTTGACGGCACCTTAACTTCCAGTGCATCAGCTTTAATAATGACGGGTGGCAGTTTAGAAGGAACAGGCACAATTACAGTGGATAGTATTGCATTGGGGCTTATCTCAGGAATTACTTACACAGGCAATATTACTGTTCAGAAATTCACATCGCTGGGCGCGGCTATTTCTACCACTGCAACAGTAGTTGTGGGCAATAGTTTAAACCTTTTGAGTGGTGTTCTGAGTCTTACGTCCGGAAGCCTTACGATGTCGAATGGTTCTACCATACAGGTGGCTGTTGGCGGCATTACAGTAGGTGGTACCGGTATGTTAAATCTTACCAACACATACAATGTCAGCTATTCAGGGTCATCTGTAAACGCAGGCGCTGAATTATCAGGTGCGGGCCTTAGTAATGTTACTGTAAATATCCCAGGTTCCATTTCATTGTCGTCAAATCTTAATGTAAATGGTATCCTGATGCTTACTTCAGGTACATTAACACTTAATAATCATAACCTGACCTTTGGTACTAACGGAGACCTTGCAGTGTCGGGCACAGGCAATATTGATGCCACATCAGCTTCGAATATTACAATAAATGCAACTAATGGCCTTAGCGGCAATCTTAATTTTGCAAGTGGTGGAAGTACTGTGAATAATTTTACGGTAAATATGGGTAACGTTAGCAGCATGGCCAAACTGGGTTCGAATTTGACCGTGAATGGCTTATTGCGCCTTCAATCAGGTAAGCTTAATATTGGGTCCAATAATTTGATGCTTGCAGCAGGTGGTTTAGTAAGCGGCGGCACTTCAAACAGCTATGTGGTTACCAATGGTATAGGCAGCCTGGTTATGAACCTGGTAGCAAGTACAACTGATACTTTCCAGGTGGGCACGGCATTGCATTATGCTCCTATGGCTATTACTGCAAACAGCAGCTCAGCAAGCGGAGATGTTAGTATTTCTGTAATTGACAGCGTTTATCTGAACGGTACAAGTGGCACAGTGCTTTCTGCAACTCAGCGTTTGGTAAGTGCCACATGGTTTGTGAGCAGCACCGCTACGGCAGCAATTAATTATAATATGCTGGCAATGTGGAATGCAGCTATGGAAGTAAATGGTTTTGACCGTACACAATCATATATTTCCCATTTTACAAGCAGTGCATGGGATGTTATGGCTTTCGCGTCTGCCACAACTGCTACAAATGGTATGTATGCAATGGCACGCACGGGTATCACATCTTTAAGCCCCTTTACTGTGGCTGATAAAAATGCTGATCTGACAAGCGTTAGCACGGTTTCTGCTGCTAACGGTGGTGTAACGATCTATCCAAACCCTGCAACAGGCATTTTGTATTTTAATACATCTGCGAAAGTGAGCAATGTAAATATATATGATGTAACAGGGCGCTTGGTAAAGTCTGCGGCCATAAGCAATAATAACTCAATATCAGTGCAGGATATCTCAGCCGGGTTCTACAATGTTTATTTCTCTGGCAACGGTGTTCAGTCGTTTCAGAAATTTATTAAACAATAATTTTTGTTTTCGAGGTGATGTATATAGGGGCTGCCTTTTTTAGGGCAGCCCTTTTTAAATGTGTTCAATTCCCGGATGTGTGAATTGTGCAAGTCGCTCAAACAAATATGTAAGGATAAATGGGCTAATTGTTTGCAACTTGCATGTACGCATAATGGGTAGAAAAAAAGGTCTGAGAAGTTTATTTGTCCGTACTAGCAGAATTATAAGGTCTTTAACAAATAATAGGGATACATTGGACGCATTAGCCAGGTCGGGCCGTAAGAGTAACATTTTGATCACACTAAAAATTAAATAATAAAAATTATCGTGGAAAATCCTGAATTTGAAAAATCGAAGGCATTTATCATCGTTGAGATACTGGAATACATTCCTAATTCGGTGGTCATCAAAACTATCATTAAAAAAACAACCGGCAATGTGAGTGCTGTCTCATTTGATTCAGGTGAGTCGTTAATAGGAAGAACATCTCCGTTCGATACTTTTATCCAGGTGATAGAAGGGAAAGCTGAAATTATTATTGATGATAAAACGAGCCTGCTTGCAACCGGCCAGGCTGTTATTATTCCGGCACATTCGCGTAATACCATAACAGCAAATGAGCGGTTTAAGATGCTGTCCACCATTATCAAAAGTGGGTACGAAGACGTTAGTTGAGCTGTGTATAACTGAACTGTATTTGAAACATCCCGCGAAAGCGGGATGTTTTGTTATTGGTGTAAAGCCCCTAAAAGAAGTGATTTATGCAACTTATAGTTAATGTTGTGTAATACTTATTATTTGGTATTTGGCCACCTTTGCTTAGTGGAAATTCTTCCACGGTCAAGCATAGAAAAATGAAAGGCTTACTGAGTTTTTTAAATAAAAAGCACACCATAGTCGCTGCCAAACAAGTAGCCAAAGTCTCCACCTACAATAGTCGCATATTTTTCTCGAATGCCAGGCAAAGGCCGGAACTAAAGAGCTATTCTGACAAAATAAAGGAAGAAATAAAAAACCTGATTGCAGGGTAATCGTGAGTTTTCAAATCATTTAAAAATGTACCAGGTCAAAAAAAACATATTATGGGAAATAAACTGTACATAGCAGCGGCGATATTATCTGCAGGATGGGCAATGGGCCTGATAGGGTATATATTGTTAGGTAAATAGAAATGAAGGGTGTGAATTTTGCAAGTTATTTATCAAGTTGTGTAATGCTTTCCGACCTCAAGTCACCCATCTTTGTGTAGTAGAATTCAATCACAATTAACCAAAAAAATAAAATGAAAAATCTGACCGAATTGCAAGGAAACTGGAACGAAACAAAAGGGAAGCTGAAACAGAAATTTGCTTTACTCACTGATAATGACCTATTACTGTTGGAAGGTAAACAAGACGAAATGCTTGGCAGGTTGCAGGCCAAACTTGGCAAAACAAAAGACGAAATCAACAAGATCATTTCTGAATTATAATACGCACATTAACATACCAATATTAAAATACAAACCAATGAAAAAATTATTTACAATTACGATACTTTTAGCCAGCGTATTTCATTTCAACGCGAAAGCTGATGAAAAATACGGCGGCACTTTAAATTTAGGTCTGGGCATAGGCGGCTACTCCGGCTATTACGGATACGTTAACCGTTCCTTGCCTGTCTTGCATATAGATTATGAATTTGCGGTTGCCAAGAATTTTACTTTAGCGCCATTTCTCAATTTTTACACATTTAGCAACGATTATTTTTACGGAGGCCAATATTATACGTATCGCCAAACAGTTATGCCGATAGGCGTAAAAGGGACTTATTATTTTGACGATCTGCTTGGTGCAGGACCTAAATGGGATTTTTACCTGGCAGGCTCACTTGGTTTTGCTATTGTGACTGAAAGCTGGCAGGATGGCTATACCGGTGATAAGAATTTTTACGGTAGCCCCAGAGACTTATTTCTTGACCTTCATATTGGTACGGAATATCACATTAATCGCAAGGTGGGAGTATTTCTTGATTTATCGACAGGTGTTTCAACAATCGGCTTAGCTATTCACAAACTTTAAAAAAATAAAAATCATGGGAAATTTACTTTATGCAGTTGCGGTAATATTAGTTATCATCTGGGCTATCGGTTTTATAGGTTATGGTAGCGGCGGACTTATTCATATTCTTTTAGTTATTGCCATTATAGCAGTAATACTCAGGATCATTCAAGGCAGAAGAGTTCTTTAAATTAACAATTATAAAAAACCAAATAAAATGAAAAAAATTACACTTTGCTTAATGGCAACATGCTTGTCCTTAACATTCATCCCGGTTCAATCAAATGCAAAAGCAATTGCATCAACTACAGTAGTAGCAAATTCAGCGGAATCTGTGCAAGCAGAAGTTCTGTTGTCCAGGCTAAATACAATAAATGCTATGGATAAATCACAGCTGACTTTTTCTGAAAAGAAGACTTTACGCACAGAAGTCCGTTCTATCAGGCATCAACTGAAAGATATAGGCGGCGGAGTTTATATATCTGTTGGCGCAATTGTTCTCATTATTGTTTTGCTCATCATTTTATTATAGACAAATAAAAAGGACGAAAACCCGGCATGTTCCAATGGATACATTCGGATGTGTCGGGTTTTGGCATTTTAGTGCGGTCACAACGCTCGCTTTATAAATTTTTACGTGAAACATTCTTAAACTAATTTCTATTGAACAAATGCCAATTGATTTAAAGATATCGGGTGCAGTGTTAGAAAAGGGATCGTCTCCTGGCGTAATTCCTCTTCTAAACGCATTTAAGAGCTTTTTTGCAGCAGTTACACAACTATCGTTGTTTGCATGGCGTTTTTTGAAAGAAGTTTTTAAACCCCGCTATGAGTTCAGCGAATTGGTTAAGCAATCCTATTTGATCGGGTATAAGTCTTTTCCACTTGTTGCAATAACCGGGTTTATTATGGGCCTTGTATTAACTATACAATCGCGGCCTACCCTTGCAGAATTTGGCGCAGAATCCTGGTTGCCTGCCATGGTAGCTATCTCTATTATCCGCGAGATTGGCCCTGTTATCACAGCCTTAATATTTGCAGGAAAAGTGGGTTCAGGCATAGGCGCGGAATTGGCCTCGATGAAAGTAACCGAGCAGATAGATGCGATGGAAGTTTCGGGGATGAACCCATTTAAATATATAGTAATAACGAGGGTTGTTGCTGCCACGTTTATGCTGCCTGTATTAGTTATTATAGCAGATGCCATAGCCATGTACGGATCTTATATAGGTGTAAACCTGAAAGGAGATGTCAGTTTTCACCTCTTCTTTCTGCAGGTTATTGGCAAACTTTCTTTTACAGATATTTTTCCTGCCACCATTAAAACATTCTTTTTTGGCTTCGCGGTGGGCCTTATAGGTTGCTATAAGGGTTATAATTCTAATAACGGAACTGAAGGGGTAGGACAATCTGCAAATTCAGCTGTCGTTATAGGTTCTTTAGCTGTATTTATTATTGATATGATCGCGGTGCAGATAACAAGCTTCTTTACATAAAAATGGAAACAGTAGTAGAAATAGAACATTTAAATAAATCATTCGGCAGCAAGGAAGTGCTGAAGGATATTAATATAAAAATTGATAAAGGTGAAAACCTTGTTGTCCTGGGCAAATCGGGAAGCGGCAAATCGGTCCTTATAAAATGCCTGGTGGGCTTAATTGTACCAGATGGTGGCAAGATCGTTTTGTTGGGTGAAAATATTTTGGACTTAAAGGAGCGCCAATTGAACGTGTTGAGAAAAAGGGTAGGGTTCCTTTTTCAAAGTGCAGCCTTGTACGACTCCATGACTGTGAGAGAAAACCTCGCCTTCCCCCTGCGCGACCAAAAGTCGAAATCCAAAGAAGAAACAGATGCGCTGGTGATGGAGGCCATTACAAATGTAGGGCTGGCAGATGCCATTGATAAAATGCCATCGGAGCTTTCGGGTGGCATGAGGAAACGTATAGGCTTGGCGCGCACGCTGATCCTGAAACCGGAAATAATATTGTATGATGAACCTACTACCGGCCTGGATCCGATTACATCAAAAGAGATCAGCGAGCTAATATTGGACATTCAAAAAAAATACAACAGCGCTTCTATCATCATTACGCACGACGTGGAATGTGCCCGCATTACCGCTAACCGTATGGTTGTTATTAAAGACGGGGCTGTTTTTGCAGAAGGGACTTTTAAAGAATTGTCAGAATCGAAGGATGAATGGGTAAATTCTTTTTTCAAACACGGGTAAAAAAATAAGATCATGAATAACACAGGAGGAAATAAAATACGGCTGGGAATATTTGTTTCCGTTGGCGCAATACTCTTTATCGCAGCTATTTATTTTGTTGGCCAAAGGCAGCAATTGTTCAGCAATACCTTTAATATAAGCGGTATATTTAAGGATATAAGCGGCTTGCAAGTTGGCAATAATGTGCGTTTTTCAGGCATCAATGTGGGCGTGATCGGGAATATTCAGCAAATTACCGATTCTACTGTGAGGGTAGATATGGTGATCAATGAGCACTCCCGAAAATTCATTAAGAAAGATGCAAGGGCTATAATAGGCACCGATGGCTTGATGGGAAATAAAATTTTGGTCATCTCTCCGGGCGTAAGCGGCAAACAGGTAATTGCAAACAATGATATCATTGAAACCACTGTGCCCGTGAGCATGGACGATATTCTATTGAAAATAAAGGTGACTGCTGATAATGCTGCATTAATATCAGGCGGCCTTTCCGACATTGTAGCAAATATACATGATGGTAAAGGGACCATTGGTAAATTATTTATGGATGAGTCGTTTGCAAATAATTTAGACAAAACCATCGTTAATATTAAGCAAGGGGCCGGAGGCTTCAAACGGAACATGGATGCTGCGAGTCACAATTTTCTTTTAAGGGGCTTCTTGAAAAAGAAAGATAGAAAGGAGAAGGAAAAAAGGGAAAATGAAGACAAATAGCCGGGTACTGGCATGGTTTTTTACTGTAACTTAATGTTCAGGAATACCGAATAATCTTTATCTTAGCAAAAGTATCGATCACCCCATTTAATAAAATCTCATGGATACTAACAGGTTATCAAAAAAAATGGCAGCTGCGCTGAACGCGCAAATGACCAAGGAAGCCGAAGCGTCGCAAATCTATTTGTCTTATGCCTCATGGGCCAGCAACCAGGGCTACGGAGGTACAGCTAACTTCCTTTTTCGCCATGCGCAGGAAGAACGTAACCACATGATGAAAATACTGGAGTATATTTTGAAAAGGGGCGCTGAGGTGAAGGTAACTGCTATAGCAGCGCCACCTCCAAATCCTGCCAGTATGTATAATTGCTTTGAAAAAGTATTTTCGCATGAGGTTGACAATACAACATCCGTTTACAGCTTAGTAAAACTGAGCCTGGAGGAAGAAGACTGGGCTACCTGGAATTTTATGCAATGGTTTGTAAAAGAGCAGGTTGAGGAAGAAACCCTGGCCATGGAACTGCTTGATAAGTTGAAAATATCGGGAGGCGAAAAGGCTGGCCATAACGAGTTGTATTCCCTGGACAGGGACTTGGAAAACGCTCCGGATTCTGCTAAGTCTGCGCAAGATGTAACTGCTGATAAGCCTTAAAATAGGAAGATGATAATCATAAAAAAAGAGAATGCTTGTTTAGCATTCTCTTTTTTATTGTCATGCCTGTATTTACTTGTGCCAATGTCCCTGTTTCCATGTGTGTCCGCGATCAGAATGGTTCCAATGTCCGGCGCTATATCTGTAACCTGCATGTGGTGGTTCAGCCCAACGGCCACCATTCCATTCGTACCTTCCACCTCTTTCATGCCAGTCTTCATCAATCCACACGTGGCGGGGGCTTGGGGCTTCTGTGCGTACATACACGGGCCTCGTTGGGCGAACGCCTATATAGATCTGGGCAGAAGCTGAAAAAATACCACATAGCATTGCAAATGCTAATACCGATAAAATCTTTTTAGTTCTTTTCATTGGTTCAATTTTATTTTCCGCTACCGGCGGACCGGGTGTGAATGAAGGATCACACCACAAAAGTCAGCCTAATTTATATGCTATGCATTACATTATCTTCAGAATGAATTACATAATTCCTATGTTTTACAGATACTTATTAGTGCCCGTTGAAAAAAAGACGGGTAATTATAGTAAAGCTTCCATTTCATCAGTATTTTTGTAAAATGAAAGAAGAAGCCAAAAAAGAAGTTAAGAAAACGCTGATAGAGCTGGAGAAATATGCGGATGCAGCGAAAGAAAAACTCAGGTATCATCTTAGCGGCCTTCCACCTGAGGAAATGATAAGTAAAATAAAGGAACTGAACCTTTCTGATAAAAGCTTGAATTTTTTATGCGAGGGTATTGCCTTGGAGACTGAGGATTACGAGATATGCGCGGCTGTGGAGACAATTAAAAAAGAAAGAGCGATAAGTAGTAGTAAGTCGCCTTCTTCCATTGAAAAAGCTTCGGCGGATAAATAAAGCGCTCCACATGAAGCTATATGTGATCGCCTATCCTGAACTTGAACCTGCCGACCTGCAAATGATACAGGATTGTCGAAAGGAAAATGACAGGCTTTACAATAAGATAGGCCCGCATTTTACTTTTGTATTTGCAGTGGAGGATTTTTCTATTACAGACTTTGTTGCAGAAGTAAAAGAACAGTTGACGGGACAAAATGCGTTTTCGTTTGTTATAAGGTGCGCCAGCATTAATAAAGATTCTTTCAGTGAGTACAGTTTTGCTTTCTTAGTGCCTGACGAAGGTTTTAGCAACATAAAAAAACTGCACAATAAATTATACTCAGGCAAATTATCCCATCATCACCGCCTCGACATTGACTATACTCCTCATATAGAAATAGCAAATGCCACAGATGTACAGTACATCAAAAAATTGGTGGATGAATGGAACGAAAAAGACCTTGCTATACATGGCAAAGTCTCGGCGTTGGAGATCATCAGCAATATAGACCATGTTTTTACGACCGTAGAGCGGATAGAACTTGGCAGTTTATAGAGACCTGTCAGGAAAAAAATCATATCTTTATTATACGTCTCTGCCGATTTTACGTCTATATTGTCAGAAGCTCATTAACCTCTAATTACAGCCTTATGTATAAACCGATCTTTGCGCTGTGTTTACTACTATGCTCATTTGCAGCATTTTCGCAAAAGATACATATTACAGACTCAGGAAATGTCTGGAAATACTCGGGTTTTGACCCTGACGGCAACCCTTGGGGCGTAGTGGCAGGTTACGGAGGAGACACTGTAATAAACTCACTCAGCTACAAGAAAATAGTTACGTCTTATTATAATCCATGCACCTGCCTAATTACGCAACCCGGCCAAAGCGCCTGTAGTTGCACTCCGGGACAAAATGGAATAAGCACCGGTTTTATACGGGAAGATACTGCAGCCGGTAAAGTATATTGTTACAGCCCAGCGCCATATTCCGGCTACGACACTATGGAGCATGTGTTATACGATTATAATTTGCAGCCGGGAGATATCTTAAACCCGTTGGCATATAATACCAGCATACCGGCCACCCCTTTTTTTGACAGTGTTGCTAAGGTAGATTCCTTCCTCTACCTGGCTAATTATTACAGGGTTATTACTTTGTTTAGCAGGAGCCAGAGTATAGCTAATTGCCATTACACCTATGTAGAAGGCATGGGTTGCCCGGCAAATGCTTTTCATCCCTCCTACGTGTCGGATTGTTTTGAGGGCGGCTCGCAGTTGGTTTGCTTTTCTGTGAATTATATGGCCATTAACCTCAACTTTAGTACCACTTACTATTCTTATAACAATAATTGCTTTCTTGGTGTGCCGCCTATCTGTATATCAAACAATGTCATCGTTAGTCCCAACCCGGTGCGTGATGAACTGGACATTGTGAGCGGTAATGAAGAAAATGCTGTCCTGAAGGTATATGATATGGGTGGCAGGTGTGTGTATCGTGGCAGCCAGGTCGGACCCACTATGACCATCAACACGGCGGAGTGGAAAAGTGGTATTTACAACGTGGTCTTATTTACAGGTGGCCAATCGGTAAGCAGGAAGATCGTAAAAGAATAAGCATACGTGGAGAGCGTCTTCAGCCATCATTATTCGTTGGCATGGATTTAGCAGCTGCATGGCATGGATGAGAACCTAAAAAACGATATGGCTGTGGGTTCGCCGGATAACCCTGCCACACCGGCCTTTGTTGCCTATATTACTTTTATAGGCTGGCTGATAGCCTATTTTGGTTTTTACCGCAACAACAAAACGCAGCTCACCGCATTCCATATACGCCAAAGCCTGCTGCTGCATATTCTTTCATTGGCGCTGGACGTGTTTTATAGTTTTTCGCCGGCACGTTTATCCTTTTTTATTATCAGCAGCATAGTGGCTTTACTGCTCTTTGCGTTGTGGCTTATTGGTTTTATGGATGCTTTAAACAAGCGTGAAAAAGCGATTCCTTTTATCGGGTCGTTGGCGCAGGCAATGTTTAGGGCCATGTAGCACCTCAACCCTGGCGACATGGACAAATGTAATGAGGATGTGTGGCGTATAATGCTTGTCTGCAAATTTGACAAATTCAACACTTGGCAAATTTTACACGGTCATGCAGTTCATATTGTAAATACTGTGTCAGGTTTTAATTTATAAATGCAATGGTATATCATGCTCCACGATAGCAACTGCCATAGAAAGGCTGATCATCAATTTATGGTCATAGAGTGAGGGAAACATTATATTATTTGATTTTTTATCCCGCATGAAAATTAATTCATCCTTGAAAACATATTCTGGCATCAAACTATCTTCAAAAGACGCGTAGTAATATACAGCTTGATTATTCTTATTGCCTAAACTATCTATTCTATACTTAGCGGAATAGTGCATCTCATATTTATTTCCCAGGAAATAAAATTGCAGTTTGGTTAATCCTATTTCCATATCGTAAAGCTGAAGTACAAAACTAAGGAAAAGTGACCGCTAAATACAGCTTTTTGTTAGTAAGCGTCTGTCAATATTTATATTGTGGTGGTTCTAAGCCCTATCCGCTTAGTTTCCACTCCGTTTCTCCCGGCGGGCCAGGGCGGCTTTATTTGTTTCATCGCTTGCAAACGAACCCAATTCCACTTCGCCACCCGGAACATAAGTGGCAATAAATACGCCCTTTGTTGATACCGCAGACTCTGTCAATTTCCAT
>Ga0206970_10122_pt1 | contig 22358 bp, 14 predicted proteins | sample Alteio_BWOrgHeat_88_FD_152964 | JGI IMG/M metagenome (GOLD analysis project Ga0206970, IMG submission 152964) | Enriched cells from forest soil in Barre Woods Harvard Forest LTER site, Petersham, Massachusetts, United States -... | ecosystem: Environmental > Terrestrial > Soil > Temperate forest >... | reverse complement strand
CGCAGGCAAGATCAACGTCGAAAGTACCCTCGGCGTCGGCACTACCTTTCATCTCGAATTTCCTCTTTTAAGGAACTCTGTTCATGCCTGAGGTCTTATTCCCATTGAGCCAGTCTTTACCCCAGCCCGCCATCTTATCCACCTCGGATTCAGCGAATGACGCTCGCATCCTCGTCATTGACGATGAAGCTGGCATCCGCGAATCGCTTGAGGTGTTGCTCACGCTCGAGGGCTATGTCGTTGAGATGGCGCTCGACGGCGAAGAAGGCATGCGGCTCCTCGAGCAACGCAGCTATGACCTTGTCTTGCTAGATCTCGCGTTACCTGGGCAAACAGGCCTTGAGTTGTTACCACAGATTCACGAGCGCTATCCCGATCTGCCGGTGGTGATGATCACCGCGTATGGCACCGTCGACAACGTCGTCGAAGCCGTCCGCGCGGGCGCAGAAAATTTCGTGCAGAAGCCATGGGATAACGAGAAGCTTCTCGCTGACATTCGCTCAGCAATCGCCCGCCACAAGGCCGAGGCAGAGAACGTCCAGTTAAAGCGCGCCCTGAAGCAGCGCTATAACTTCCACAACATTATCGGCAAGAGCGAGATCATGTTGCGCATCTTTGATCTCGTTGCGCAGGTCGCTCCGAGCCGCTCTACTGTTTTGATTCAGGGTGAGAGCGGCACCGGCAAGGAACTCATCGCCAAAGCTTTGCACGCTAATTCACCGCGCCGTGACAAGCCTTTCGTGCCGGTCAACACCGGCTCCATGCCCTCCGAACTGCTTGAATCCAGCCTCTTCGGCCACGTCAAGGGAGCCTTCACGTCGGCCATTGCCACCAAAAAAGGCCTTTTCGAAGTAGCCAATGGCGGCACGCTCTTCCTCGACGAAATCGGCAATATGGGCATGGACACCCAGGCCAAGATTTTGCGGGTTTTGCAGGACCGCCGCTTCACTCCGCTTGGCGGCACGCAGGAGATGCAGGTCGATGTCCGCATCGTGGCTGCAACCAATGTGGACCTGCGTAATGCAGTCCGCGATGGCAAGTTCCGCGATGATCTGTTCTACCGGCTCAATGTCATCTCTATCGATTTGCCGCCGCTGCGCAGCCGACGCGAAGATATTCCGCTGCTGGTCAATCGTTTTCTCGAACACTTTTCAAAAGAAAACGAGCTCGAGCCACGCAAGCTCACCGCCGACGCCATGCGCGCGCTGGTCGACTATGATTGGCCGGGTAATGTGCGTGAGCTTGAAAACATCGTAGAGCGCGGAGTCGTCCTCTCCAATAATGCGACCGTCGACTCAACGCTGCTGCCCGGCCATATCACCGGGCGCACCTTCCAGGACGCATTACTCGAGCACAGCCCCAACGCCTCTCTCTTCGACATTCTGGAAGATATTGAGCGCCGCATCATCGTCGAAAAACTTGAACGCTGCAATTGGAACCAGACGGACGCCGCCGAGCAGTTCCACATCCCACTCTCGACGCTTAACCAGAAGATCAAGCGGTTAAATATAGAGATTCGCAAGAAAGGCCGCGACTAAGGATTGAACGCAGACTAAGGATCTGAGGGGCAGCTTGGCGCCAATAGATCAGCCTACCGCAAAGCTTCGGGCAGATGAAAATCCACCCCGGCTTCTCGGTTAACTTTCTCCGTCGCTGCCACGTCAAGCTGAGCTACCGGAATCTCCCGGCGCTTCTGATCCAGCACAAGAAGATTTGTCCGGCTCAGGATGTAGTTATGGATATCCTCTGACGGCCGGCCGTCTTTGAAAATGAGCTTAACTGTCTCTCCGTTGTCGGGTGAGGCCTGAGGCTCGGACGGAGGAGCAGCCGATTCAGGTGAAGACCGGTAAGGCGCGCGCTGCATCGGCGGGCCCTCTTCGACAGACTGCCCGTCATACCCTTCATTTAGATAATTTTCGGCTGGATAATTCTCGTTCGGATATGCCGCCGTGTCGTCGTATCCGCCGTCATCTGCATACCCCATGTAACCCGGCCCAATCCATGCTCCACCCGGCACCACCCATGGCCAGACACCTGTCACAGTCGTGTATGACCGCCGATATGGCGAATGATGATCATGATGATCTGAACCGTGGTGGTTCGGGTCATGATTGCTTGGGTCGTGATGACTCGGCTCATGCTGATTGGGATCACGACGATAGAACTGTCCACCATAATTCGCCGGGATTCTCATGCTGCCGGGGGGTACCAGACGGTGTGCATCGCTCATATGACCAGGAGCTGGGTAGCGAGGCATTACCTGATGCCCTGGCGGTGGCACAGATGTCCCGAAACTGCTGCCAGGCATAGGTGCTGAGTGGCCCGAGAAACCGCCGGGCGAACCCATCGCCGAACCACCTACCGGTCCACCGCGAAATCCACCGTGCGAAGCACCTCGCTGGGCGCAGAGCGGGAATGCAATCGCCATCATGCTCAGCGCAATAGCGGCACCGCATTTCATACGCATATCTTACGCCTTTTCGTGAATGTCCGTCATCGGAACGCCTTCACTGGTGGGAGTTTGCGCGCGCTTTCAAAGAAATGCTTGACGTTCCACCACAGGTGGTTCAATCTTTCTTTTCATGAAGAAAGCTTTCATGAAACTCCCCTTGTACGCCATTTTGGCGCTCGCCGTATTGCCCACCGTTACCGGATTTGCCGCCAACACACCCCCGGCGAAGCCTGACCCAAAGAAGGAAGAAGCCGATGCCCTGCTGGCATGCGCCAAGGCAGTCATCTCGGGCATACGGCCCATCGCTGCCACCCGCGACGTCCGCTTTGAAGGCAAGGTTTCTGAAGCCAACGCTCTCTGCCGCGGCGGCTACATGTCTGAGCAGTTTCGCCTGACGCCGTGGGTGGATTGGGGCTCTTACTGGGGCACCGGCGACATGAGTTCCCTGCCCTCGGGCTTCATAGGCACCAAAGGGCCTGCGTTTCGCGGCGTCAATGGCGCTCTGATCGACTTGGAATTCCAGCGCGTTGAATTGATCAAATTCAACCTGTTCGACAACGCCGGCACATATCAGGACTTCATCGCCGGCCGGTCCGGTACCAGCGGCCAGGCGCTCAAAACATGGCCTGCAATGCGCCTGCCCTCAACCGATCCCAACTATCAGGCGGTAGGCGGCGACGGCACCCAGGTTTGCAAAGGGGATCTTGTGCGTAGCCGTACGCTTAGCGGCATCTGCAACGATGTCGTCAATCCGTTGATGGGATCGGCTGGCACACCCTTTGCCCGCAACGTCGAGTTCGAGACCGCCTTCCCCGAACTTGGTCAAACGGACCTCACGCGCAACCGGCACGCCGGACGTCTCGGCCTGCTCACGCCTGATCCGCAGGTCATCAGCAGGGTTCTGCTCACCCGTAAGCAATCCAGTCCCGATGCCTGCAAGGGCGGCTTCGGCTTGCCCGGCAACTCTCTGGACGCGAACTGCGACTATCAGAAGGCTCCCTTCTTTAACGTGCTCGCCGCCTACTGGATCCAGTTCATGACGCACGACTGGTTCTCGCATATGGAGGAAGGCCACAACGCGCTGCAGTACATTGACGTGGGCTGCAAGGTGAAACTCGTCAATAATGTCGAGGTTCCGCTGACTCCTGAAGATATCCAACAGTTAGGTTGCCGCCCTGACGATAAGGTTGACGATAGCTACATTCGTGATAACAGCACCCCGGCAAGCTTTACTGTCAATGGCAAACAGTACATGGCTCGTGCCGCCAAAACCTTTAACAATAACAACACTGCATGGTGGGATGCCTCACAGATTTACGGCTATGACGACAACTCCGTCAAGCGCGCCAAGCGTGATCCTTCCGACCCAGCCAAGCTGCTGCTGCAGCCGTTAATCAGCACGCCCAATGCCGACCCGGTCACTGGCGGCTATCTGCCGACTCTTCAGCCTGGTGATCCTCAGCAGCCGCAGTGGGCAGGCCAGGAGTCTGTTGGGTTTCCGGATAACTTCACCATCGGACTGAGCTTCCTGCATAACTTGTTTGTGCGCGAGCACAACTCTTTTGTCACGGAGTTCCGCAAGCAGGCTAGTCTTACTCCCACCAAAGACTGCGGTCTGCGCAACCCGTCCAATCCAAATCACGTCATTCGCTATCAGGACATAACTCCGGATGAACTATTCGCGGCGGCCCGTCTCGTCGTCGCTGCAGAAATTGCCAAGATTCACACCACCGAGTGGACTCCACAACTGCTCTACAACGAGCCGCTCTACAAAGGCATGAACGCCAACTGGGACGGCCTGATCGGCACCGGTGATCCTGACGTCTCTCGCGCGCTTGCCGACATCGTGACCCATAGCTTCGGCAAGTCCAAAGACTCCGAAGCTGCCACACAGTGGTACTCCGTCTTCGCTTCGGGACCGGGCATTTTCGGCCTCGGCAGCCAGGCGAAGCATTACGACATCACCAAGGCAGATAGCATCAACGGCGGCGTCAACCACTTTGGCTCGCCCTTCAACTTCCCTGAAGAATTCGTGTCTGTCTACCGGCTGCATCCGCTGATTCCCGATCTGCTCGAATACCGCGACCTTGCGAAAGATCCCAACCAGATCGTCGAAAAGATCGCGGTCATCAACACCTTTGAAGGCAAAGAGACGGACGCCATGCATACCGGCGGCATGGCTAACTGGGGGCTTACGCTCGGCCGTCAGCGTCTCGGCATCCTCACCCTGCACAACCACCCGCAGTTCATGCAGAACATTCTGCTGCCTCGCCTTGACTCGCCTACGAAACAGATCGACCTCGCCGCGCTCGACATCATTCGCGACCGCGAGCACGGCGTTCCACGCTTCAACGAGTTCCGTCGCCAGTATGGTCTGCGCCAACTCACCAGCTACGACGACTTCATGGACAAGACCATCCCGCTCGACAGCGACGCTCACCGCCAGCAGCAGGAAGCGATAAACCAGCTGCGTCAGCTCTACGGCACCCACACCTGCGACGCCAGCAAGGTCATAACAGATGCGCAACTCAACACAGACGGCACGCCTATCAACGACTGCCTCGGTCATCCCAACGGCTCAGTCGTTGATAACGTTGAAGACGTTGATACGGTGGTCGGCTATCTCGCCGAGTTCACGCGGCCTCACGGCTTCGCCATCAGCGAAACTCAATTTGTGGTCTTCATTCTGAACGCCTCGCGCAGGCTCTTCAGTGATCGCTTCTTCACTTCCAGCTTCCGCCCTGAGTTCTACACACAGATGGGCGTTGACTGGGTCAACCACAACGGCCCCGGCCCGGTTCAGATGGAGAAAGGCGAGCCCAACGGCCACCGCGAACCGATTCTGCCGCTGAAGCGCGTCCTGCTGCGCAACATCCCCGAGCTGAAGTCAGAACTCGACCCAGTCATCAACGCCTTCGATCCGTGGGCACGCGACCGCGGCCTGTACTACTCATTGGCATGGAAGCCACGGGCCGGAGCTGAGTCCGATTCGGCGTTCAAACAGTAATCCCGATCCCAAAAAGGGGCGTGCCATATAGGCTCGCCCTTTTCTCTGCTCTTACTTGTTTACTTGACTATGTAATCCGTCGTAGCCACGTCATTGAATGTGCGTCACAAATAGGCGCGTCTTGTAGATGCTTATTTGCTTCAGCAGCAATAGACAATAAATGATCGAAAGCCAATCAGGTCAAATGCAAAGCGGTAGCCGGAGAATCTTCCCGCTGCGCCGTGATAATGACTTCGACCAGCTAGGCCGCGTGCGCCTCTTCAAAGCCATCGCAGCCGCTGATGGGTGTCACCATGAGATGCAAAGCTGCATGCTTCGGGTGACCACATTCGTCTAAGAGTTTCAGATCAGCTTTATGGCTCGACATGATACTCACCAGCACATCAGTCTTATGATGCTCGCCAAAGTGAGTGCAAAGACCGCATTGTCCACTCTGAACAGTTTCCATCTCGATACCCTCCGTTTCTCAATGTTGGAGTCTCGCATCAGCCCTTGCAGTTGCCTGACACCTGTACTGCAATGGATTTGCGTGAAAAATACTCCCTCCCATTCCGTGTGTAAATGGCGACTGTTTTGAGCCGCAATTGATTAGGCAACTCCTTGAACAGTCCTTTGATCCGCCGGGCCTCCGGCTTTTCGATCAGAATGCGGCATCATAGAAATGTGACCGAATCATCAGGAAAGGGCTTCACCCACGCTTACAGAGCCCTGCGTCATCGCAACTTCCGCCTCTTCTTCGCAGGGCAGAGCATCTCTCTCATCGGCACATGGATGACGCGGGTCGCCACCGCGTGGCTGGTCTACAAACTTACTCATTCCGCCGTTCTGCTTGGCACTGTCAGCTTTGCCGGTCAGATTCCTACCTTTCTGCTCGCTCCGCTGGCGGGCGTACTCGTTGATCGCTGGAATCGCCGTACTGTGCTGATCGCAACACAGGCCTTAGCGATGGTGCAATCCCTCGTTCTCGCCGCGCTCACGCTAACCAATCGCATCACCATCCCTGAAGTGCTTGCTCTCAGCGCCATGCAGGGTTGCATCAATGCCTTTGACATGCCGGGTCGCCAGTCCTTCCTGCTTGAGATGGTTGAAGACCGCGCCGATCTTTCCAACGCCATCGCCATCAACTCGTCGATGGTCAACCTGGCACGTTTGGTAGGCCCATCGCTGGCCGGCATGCTCATCGCTGTCACCAGCGAAGGTTGGTGCTTCCTCATCGATGGTGTCAGCTATAGCGCCGTCATTGCCTCGCTGGTGATGATGCGCCTCACCGCCGCTGAATCAAAGGCCATGGCCGCTGTCCTGCATCACCCTTCGATGCTCGCTCAGCTTAAAGAGGGATGGGACTTTGTGCGTCACTTCGCGCCTGTCCGAACGATCCTGCTACTTTTCGCTCTGGTCAGCCTCATGGGCATGCCTTTTGTCACGCTGATGCCCATCTTCGCGGCGCAGGTGTTGCACGGCGGTCCGCACACTCTCGGCTTTTTGATGGGCGCGATGGGCGTTGGATCGCTTTTCTCTGCAATCACGCTCGTTCTGCGCAAATCCGTGCGTGGTCTTCTCAAGATGATTCCCATCGCGGCAGCAGCGTTCGGCGTAGGACTGATCTCCTTCGGTTTCTCGCGAGTGATCTGGCTGTCGATGCTTCTACTACTGCTGACCGGCTTCGGCATGATGCAGGGCCTGACTGCCAGCAACACCATCATCCAGACGATCGTTCCCGGAGACAAACGTGGCCGCGTGATGAGCTACTACACGATTGCCTTCGTGGGCATGGCGCCCTTCGGCAGTCTCATGGCAGGTGGTCTGGCCCAGTCTATCGGCGCGCCCAGAACAGTGATCATCAGTGGCATATGCTGCATTGCAGGTTCGCTCTGGTTCACCAGCCAGATGGAAATTGTGCGCAGGGCTATGCGGCCTATCTACGAACAGCTGGGCATTATCCCGGCCAAATTTTCTCCGCAAGTCAACGAGGTCAGCGGAGGCTGAGGTTGACAAACCGACTCACGCCATCTCCTGAGTTGGAGCCCGGCCTTCGCTTCCTGCAGCCCTGCCGCGGCGAAACTTCCAGATGCCAAAACAGATGCCGGCCAAAACCAGCCCGCCATAAATCCACAGGATTATCCCGGTCCAACCAGCAAGCTCGTGCTGCCACAGCCTCACTACATGGCGCCCATACGTAACGCCCAGCCACGCTAACAGACCGTAGCGAACCATCCTCGCAAAGCCGTATGAGACCAGAAACCGCCCCAGCGACACCTTAAGCGCACCGGCTGCCAGCAGAAAGGGCGTCAGCGGAATCGGAGGCGGCAGGATCGCAGCCAGCGCCACAGACCCTGCGCCGTATTTCTCTACCCAGCCTTTGACCCTGCCAAGGATGCGATTCGGCACATAACGCTCAAGCGTAACCTCGCCGCCTTTGCAGCCGGCCTGCCAGGTCAGGTAGCCGCCCACCATCGATCCCGCAAAGGCACAAAACGCCAGCCAGATCGCAGTGATGACAGTTGTGCCTGTATGCGCCGTCAGTAAAAGCAGCAAGAGATCGGTGCTTCCCGGCAGTGGCAGCGGAATGATGGAAGAATCCACAATAGCTACCACAAAGAGGCCTAACCCGCCCAGGCTCATAAGCCAGCGCAGCAGATGGTGCTTTGACGCGGACTTATTCGCCGCTCGTTTCGCTGTTTGCAACCACAGGCTCATCGCTTCGCTCCTCGGTATCAACGTCGTTAGATGCAAGTCGCGCTTTTGCGCTAGGCTGATGCGCTATCTGGTACGCTATTCTGACCGCAGGGGGTCGCGCCGCTTTCCTGAAACCGGTCCGGACCGTAAGCTGTTCTTATTCTCACTCTTCACGTGCCTATGCCTTTCGCTTTCGACAATTTAGACACCTGGGCCAAGCGCATGCTTCTGGCCATCCAGGAATATACCGTCTTCAGCTGGCAGGCGGTCGCCAATCTTGCGCGCACTCCCCACTACTGGAGTGACATCATCACCCAGGCCGACCTGATCGGCGTTGGTTCGCTGCCCATTGTCGTGCTTACGGGATTCTTCACCGGCGGCGTCCTCGCCCTGCAATCGGCTGCATCACTCGCTCAATTCGGAGCGCAGTCTCAAACCGGCCGCTTCGTCTCGCTCTCCATGATCCGCGAACTTGCGCCTGTCCTGACCGGCCTCATGGTCTCTGGCCGTAACGCCAGCGGCATGGCCAGCGAACTAGGCTCCATGATCGTTACAGAGCAGATTGACGCCATGCGCGCCCTCGGCACCGACCCCATGAAAAAGCTGGTGACGCCGCGGGTTCTCTCCACCGTCATCATGCTCTTTCTGCTCACCATCGTCTCTGACAGCGTAGGCACGGCCGGCGGAGCCGCCGTCGCCGTCTTTATCAGCAAACAGAACAGCACACAGTATTTCGACTCTGCTTATCAGGCGCTGGTTTACTCCGATATCGCTCAGGGGCTCACCAAACCGCTCTTCTTCGGCTTCATCATCGCTACGGTCGGCTGCTACTTCGGCATGAAGACCACTGGCGGCACCCAGGGCGTTGGCCGTGCAACAACGCAGGCCGTCGTAGTCTCATCGGTGCTCATCATCTTCTCGGACTTCATCCTCAGCCGCGCCATGCTGTGGATCTTCTCCGGATTTTAATCATGGGCGCAGAAATACAGCTCGAACTGACCCGGGTCGCTAACGAAGCGGCAGAACCCGTTGTCATCTTTGAACACGTTTCCATCGGCTTTGACGGCATACCCGTACTCGAAGACATAAGCTTCAGCGTCAAGCCAACGGAAACACGCATTCTGCTCGGCCCTGCCGGAGTCGGCAAAAGCGTTTTGCTCAAGCTGGCGACTGGCTTGCTCCGCCCGGACACAGGATATATCTACCTTTTTGGCCAGGAGATCACCGAACTCGCCGAAGACGAACTGCTACAACTGCGCACTCGTACCGGCATGGTCTTTCAGGAGGGCGCGCTCTTCGACTCACTCACAGTGCGCGACAACGTCGGCTATCAACTCATGGAACGTGGCCTTCCCGCCGACGAGATCGACCGGCGTGTGCACGAGGCTCTGCGGTTCGTGGAGCTCGAACACACCTACGAGATGTTGCCTGCTTCGCTTTCCGGAGGCATGCGCAGGCGCGTCGCGATTGCCCGCGCCATCATTGACCAGCCCCAGCTGATCCTTTACGACTCTCCAACTGGCGGCCTCGACCCGGTCACGTCCACCACCATCGACGAACTCATCATCAAGGAGCGCGATCTCTACGGCACCCCGGCGCTGCTCGTCACACATCGCCTCCAGGACGCCTTCACAATGTCTACACATCGCTACGACATAGCCACCAGCAAGACTGTTCCTCTGCCCAAAGGTCAAACCAACTCAAATACCAGTTTTCTGGTGCTTCACAACACCAAACTCATCTTCGATGGCAGCGTCGAAGCCCTGGTGAAAAGCGACGACCCTTTCCTCAAGAAATTTCTTGCCTGACCCTGCGTCTTGTGGCAGGAACGCATTGCAATCTCAGATTCTGCTAAAACTACAGGCGGATGAGAAGCGAGATACGGCGTAATTCGCAGGAACAAGCCATCAGTGTGCGAAGGGATGGGCTGGAAGTCGCAGCCATGTGCGCGTTGATGCTGCTGGCATGTATCGCCGTTGTGACATTGACCATTTTGAACAACGTCCGGGTAGTCTCTGCGCAAGGCTATCCTGAGCTCGTCGATATCACCTCGTCTACCGGCATCACTTTCAACCACCTCTCCAGTCCAGAGCAGAAATATATCGTCGAATCGATGAGCGGTGGCGTCGCCCTCATCGACTACGACAACGACGGTTGGCTCGACATCTATTTCACCAACGCACAGAACGTCGAAATGGCGCTCGCGGGCAAGAAAGCCCGAAGTGCACTCTATCGCAACAACCGTGACGGCACCTTCACCGACGTCACCGACAAGGCCGGCGTGGGGTATCCCTGCTGGGCGATGGGGGCTGTCGTCGGAGACTACAACAACGATGGCCGTCCCGATCTCCTTGTCACCTGTTTCGGCGGCGTGGTGCTCTATCGCAACAACGGCGACGGAACCTTTGCCGACGTAACCAAAAGCGCCGGCCTCGCCAGCGACAAGCAGTGGGCTGCGGGCGCAGCCTTCGGAGACTACGACGGAGACGGCTGGGCCGACCTCTTCGTCTCGCACTACGTCGACTTTCATCTCAACGACATGGCCGCCTTCGGTTCAAGCGACACATGCAAGTACCTGGGAATCGCAGTGCAATGCGGCCCGCGCGGACTCAAGGGTTCGCCCGACAATCTCTACCACAACAATCGTGACGGAACATTTAGCGATGTGTCCAAACGCTCCGGTGTCGATGACGCAGAACGCCGCTTCGGCCTCACTTCCGTGTGGTCCGACTTCAATAATGACGGTAAGCTCGATCTCTTCGTCGCAAACGACAGCCAACCCAACTACCTCTACCAAGGCGACGGTTCTGGAAAATTCACCGACGTGGGCTATTCCTCAGGTGTGGCGCTCAGTGACAACGGCAACGAACAGGCCAATATGGGCATAGCCCTCGGCGATTACATCCACACCGGGCGCATGTCGCTGGTGATCTCTCACTTCGACAACGAATACGCGACTTTTTATCGCAACGAAGGCGGGATGAACTTCACCGATATCTCCGCTCCGTCGGGCGTCGCCAAAGGCACGCGCGGTTACGTGGGATGGGGCGATGCCTTCGTCGATTTCGATAACGATGGATGGCAGGACTTTTTCCTGGTCAACGGCCACGTTTATCCGCAGGTGGATAGCGTCCATCGTGAGGTCCGCTACCGTGAACCGAAATTGCTTTTTCTGAACCAACGCAACGGCAGCTTCAAAGACATCAGCAAAGAGACCGGCCAGGCCATTCAGATTCCGCAGGTAAGCCGCGGAATGGCCATCGGCGACCTCTTCAACGACGGCAGGCTCGAAGCGGTTGTCGAAAATCTCGTCGCTCAGCCAATAATTCTCCGCCCTGAAAACGGTTCACCAAATCACTGGATCAGCTTTCAGCTCGAAGGCGTGAAAAGCAATCGGCTCGCGTTGAACGCTCGCGTGCGCGCGACCGCAGGTACGCTCGTGCAACTTGGTGAGGTGCTTAGCGGCGGTAGTTACCTTTCGCAAAACGACCTCCGCATTCATTTCGGACTGGGCAGCCATGAGCGCGTGGACAAAGCTGAAGTTCTCTGGCCCAACGGAAAGGTGGAACTACTGACGAACCTTGCAGCCGACCGCTTCTACATCGTTCGGGAAGACGCAGGAATCATTTCCTCGCATAGTCCGGAGGTCAGAAAGACCAGCCCATAGCCTGCTACTACCGACAGGCCGCCGAATATCCTGTGAAACCGATTACCCGCCTGCACCTGGGTGTCAGTCGTCACTGGCGGTCCGCTCTAAATGCATCAGTAAAAGCCTCTTACTGGGCGGAAATGCCACCTGTTTCATTTCGCCTGAGGAAAAAATCTCATTGACAACTTCAGAGTGTGAGCGTAAAAATATCGGCGCTGGAGAAAACGCTTCCTGAAGGGATTCTTGAGCACTTTCGCTTATTGCAGCCAGTAGCCCACGGCTTTGCGTGAAAGATCCGCAGGGGTGGGCTATGTCCTGGTCCGTAATGAACCTGGTATTGGCGCTCGACGCAGTAGCGAACAAGAACTCACTGATGGCAAACAAATTCTCCTGAGCGATCTCCGATCCCGCTGCATGCAGAGCTGTTTTGTCATGACATCTACGACAAGGCTCTGCTACAGACAGGTGTTCGACGGGGATGGCTGCCGTGGAATAGTCCGAGCACGCTGGAAACGATTCGAATTGTTCCAGCGAGTAGTAGCGTGCGAAGCCTGAATCTGTTGCGGCATTTTGACGTAAATATCCCGGTCAATTAAACCCTTACCAGCTATCGATGTGCTGCTTAAGCCCTCTACCGGCAGGAAGTAGATCAGCAAAAGAAGAGTCCGGCCAGAGTGTCCGGCATGTCGAGTAAGCGTTTGCTCAGGAGGCAGACTATGAATCATCCCTCGATACAAGCTGCTTGCATTGCAAAGAGATTGCCTGCGGTTCGCCTCATTGGACTCAGGTCGCTATGGCTCATATTCCTTGCGTTGGTTTTCACCCTTACCGCGAACGCACAGGACAACGCCACAATCACTGGAACCGTAGGCGATCCCAGTGGCGCAGTCGTCCCGAATGTGACCATCTCCCTCACCAACCCTGCAACTGGCCAGATAAGACAGACCACCTCCAACTCTGCAGGAGCCTACAGGTTCCCGAACGTTGGAGTCGGCCAATACACCCTGGCCTGTACGGCGACAGGCTTTCAGAAATACACCAAGACTGACATCGTGGTAAACGTCGCGCAGACCCTGGAGGAAAACATCGTCCTCACCGTGGGTAGCGAATCTCAGACGGTTACAGTGGCTGCGGAAGCACTGCAGGTCCAATCAGAAACCAGCGAAGTCAGCACATTGATCAGCGGCGAACAGGTCTCTCAGTTGGCCACCAACGGCCGCAACGTAACCGGCCTGGCCGCGCTTGGACTGGGTGTCTCCAACAATCTGCCGCCCTTCGGCGGAGTTGACGCGCTCACATCCGCCAACGGCATCAGCTTTAACGGAACCCGCACTGAACACAACATCTATCTCCTCGACGGCGCCGAGCAAAACGACCGCGGCTGCGGTGGCTGCTTTATGAACCTGCCCTCGCAGGATGCTATCGCTGAGTTCCAGACGCTTGACAGCAACTACAGTCCCGACTATGGCCTCGGCTCGGGCGGCACAATCCTCATGGTGCTCAAGTCAGGCACGCATAAATTCCACGGAGAACTCTACGAGTTCAACCGCAACACCGTCTACGACGCGAACGACTACTTTACCAAGAGCGCCGGACAGGAACGGTCCAAGTTCCAATTGAACGAGCCCGGCGGAAACATCAGCGGTCCGCTCTTCATTCCTCATCTCTATAACACCAACCGCAGCAAGACCTTCTTCTTCTGGAATGAAGAATGGCGCAGGTTGATTCAGGGCAGTTCCCCGCTCGTAGCCAACACCATCCCGGCGGGTAACTTTCCGACGCTCGGACAAGATCTCGCATACACTCCGGCCAATGAACTCTCGACTAACTCCGTCTGCAACCCTGGCGTTCAGGCTCCTTGTGTTCCATTTACCAGCGATCCCACTAGACTTGGGCTCTACGCGGCAGACGGGCTAACACCCGGAGATCCTTTTCCGGGCAACATCATCCCTGCCAACCTCATCGACCAGAACGCTGTGCTGCAGTTGAATGCCAACACCTTCCCGCATCCGAACCTCGGCACGACCCAGTTCACAGCTTCCATACCGGCTCCGGAAAACATTCGCGAAGACGTGGTTCGCATCGATCACACCTTCAGCAGCAAATATCAAATTATGGGGCACTACCTACATGACGCGATGGAAAAGACCTTCTACCCGCCGCTGTGGGGCGACAGTACTTATCCGACGGTTGGCACAGAGATGGGCAATCCCTCTTACACCGCGGCGATCAAGCTGACACAGTCATACACACCCAACCTGCTCAACGAAACCGCTTTCCTCTATAGCGGCAATAAGATCAGCCTGACACCCATCGCCGGCGCAGACAGCAGTTTCGTACAGCCCAGCGGATGGACAGCTACCAGCTTCTTCCCAGTCGCCAACAACGAAATGACGCGCCTGCCCGAGGTTCAGTTGCAAGGCTCGCCGCTGAATACAACCTGGAGCCCAAGCTACTATCCGTGGAAAAACGGCTACGAAGGCTTCCAGTATCGCGATGATCTCTCGTGGACCAAGCGCCGGCACCAGTTCAAATTCGGTTTCAGCTGGCTGCATGCTTATAAGAATCAGCAGTTGCAGTACAACACCAATGGAATTGCCTCTTTCAACTCCAGTAACTTCTCCGGCGATTCCTACGTTAACTTCCTACTGGGTGATGAATCCGGTTTCAGTCAGCTCGAATTTCTTGCTGGTAAACACTGGGTCACCAACAACTATAGCTTCTACGGGAATGATAATTGGCATGTCACGCCGCACCTGACTCTCAACCTTGGTCTTCGCTTTGACGGCCTTCCCCACACCTTTGAACGCTATGACCAGTTCGCTAACTTCGTCCCGGCCGACTATGACTTCTCGCTCGGCAATCCTGTGGCTCCAGACGGAACTCTTGATCCTGACGCGCTCTCAACCTTCAGCGACACAGGCAGCGAGCAGTTCTATCTCAACGGTATTCGCGAAGCGGGCGTCGGAGGCTTTCCTCGGGGTGTCGTTCAGGACAAATTCAACACCTGGCAACCGCGCGTTGGCTTTGCCTATAACGTCGGTGGAAATGGAAGGACAGTCTTCCGTGGTGGTTTCGGCGTGTTCTACGAACGTGTTCAGGGCAACGATGTTTACAACGCTGCCTTGAATCCGCCTTTTGCATACATTCCTTCCGCAACCAACGTGTACTTCTCCAATCCACATACAAGCGCGTTGACCGGAGAGACAACGACTCAGTCTTTCCCATCCAATCTGACTAACATCAAGTATCACTACCCACAGCCGGGCACGGCAGACTACAGCTTTGGGATGCAGCATCAGCTTGCGCCGTCGATCATCATCCAGGTGCAGTATGTCGGGGCCGTAGCGTGGGACCAAAACAATACCCGCCAGATCAACACACTTCCGCTCGTCGATCCAAACAATCCGGCAAATCCCTATGACAATAGGGAAGGCGTAGCCAACGGATCACTCAATGCCAACATCTACCGACAGTATCCTGGTTTCAGCGCCATCAACCAGGAAGAGAACGAGACCAACTTCAACTACAACTCCCTCCAGGCAGGCATACGCATTGAGAATCGCCACGGTCTCACCACTCAACTTGCGTACACGTGGTCTCATGCGATCGATCAGGTCAGCAACGATCTCAATGGTCTCTCTAACCCGTTTGATGCTCACTACGACCGTGGATCCGGCGGCCTGGACCGCCGTCACATCTTCAACGCAAGCTATGTCTACAACCTTCCGTTCTACCTGCACACAGGCAACGTGTTTCAACGCACGGTGCTTGGAGGTTGGCAGATCTCAGGCATAACGATCGCCGAGAAAGGTGTGCCACAGTACATCTTCTACACCGGTCCTGACGTGGTCGGCCTCGGCTGCTGCTTTACCAATCGTCCCAACAGGGTTTCGAGCGTCAGCTATCCCAAACAGGTGGGCAAATGGTTCAGCACATCTTCCTTTGCTGATCCAGTCGCGCCATGGAATGGCGGCACAACCAACGGCTTCGGCACCTCTGGCAAAGACGCGGTGGTGCTCCCCGGACTCTTCAACTTCAACCTCTCGCTTTTCAAGAGCATTCCACTCGCCCGTGAAGGACTGCCGAGATTCGAGCTGCGATTTGAGTCTTTTAATACCTTCAACCACACTCAATTTCAGAACGTCGATCCGAATTCGCATGATGGAAACTTCGGCCAGATTACCGGAGACTACGGTCCCCGTACTCTCGAGCTTGGCGGCAAGTTCATCTTCTAGCTTCTATTCATGTGACCATCTGAGCGCGGCAGTTATCTTCTGTCGCGCCTCTTCTTTTGAGCACATGATGCACGGCTTTCTTGCGCGCCGAGATCCTGCCAAGCGAGAATGCACCGAGATGCATTAGGAGATGCGTGTGAGGCAAGTAGTGCAACTGGGAGCCATCCTCATGATGACTCCAATCCTTGCGGCATCCATCTGCATGGCACAGGCCTCAGCCTCCTCATCCAGCGAGCGCGACACAGCCTTTGCCCTGGAGCAGCAGGGTAAATTTCCTGAAGCCGAAAGCGCATGGCGCACCGTCGTCAATTCTCACCCCGCCGACGCAGAGGGCTACGCGCATCTTGGCCTTCTCGAAGCACGTCAGGAACACTATAAGGAAGCAATTCCGCTTTATCGAAAGGCTCTTTCATTGAGTCCCTCAATGCCGGGCCTGCGCCTCAACTTCGGCCTTGCGCTCTTCAAGGGTGGTGAACTCCGGCAGGCGATTGAGACCTTCACTCCTCTGCTCAAGAGCGAACCGCTATCTTCCCCGGATGCTCAACGCGTGACCGCGCTGATCGGCATTGCGCACTATGGCCTCGGCGAATTCTCCGCCGCAGTTCCCTTCCTCAAACATGCCACACAAAGCGATCCTGGCAATCTTCCCTTCCGGCTTCTTCTTGCACAAAGCTGCCTCTCAACGCAACAGTACCAATGCGTCCTCGATGTCTATCACGAGATCCTGACACTCAATGCTGAGTCAGCAGAGGCCGACATGCTCGCAGGTGAAGCGTTGGATGAGATGCGTGATCACGACGGCGCCATCCAGCAGTTTCGAGCAGCAGTCAGAGCCGATCCCAAAGTGCCAAACGTACACTTCGGCCTCGGCTACTTACTGTGGAGCAAGGGCCAGTTCGAAGAAGCAGCGCAGGAGTTTCAGGCAGAGCTTGTAAATGTGCCCAATCATGCTGAAGCGCTAACGTATCTCGCTGACTGCGATCAGCAGATGAGCCGCCCAGAAGCCGCACTACCGCTGCTTGAGAAAGCGATTCAGATTAATCCGAACCTGGCACAGGCACATCTTGACCTCGGCATCGTCTATGCGGATAGCGAACGCCGCGACGATGCTCTACGCGAACTGAAGACAGCCGTGAAGCTGAGCCCGAACGATCCCGCAATCCACTACAGGCTAGCGCGTCTCTACATGGCAATGGGCAAGAAGACTGAGGCCAATGCCGAGTTCCAAACGACCAGCAACCTTCACAAGGCCGCCAATGACAGCGTCTTCAACAAACTCAAGCAAGCGCAGCAAAAAGAAAAGCCCGTGGAGAGCCCAACACCCCCCGCCGCTGACAATTGAGTAACGGACTTCCTGATAGCGTTGAACACTTACGAAATTTGAGCGCAACAGTGTCGATCAATAACGAAGAAGATGATGTAGGTAAACCTTTACCAATCCAAAAAGAACGCAGATTCTACATTCAACAGCCGTGAAGTCTTCATTTCCCATTTCTCAGAGATGGAGTATTCTGTAAACGAATTCTCAACGATCATTCCAATGGCCACCAATCCACCCAAAAGTCGCCGAAGCTCCGCAAAGAAGTCTCTGCTCATGGATATTCGAAGCGTGGCGCAGCGGGCCAACGTCTCCATCGCCACTGTTTCTCGCACCATCAATCACGTCCCTACTGTAAATGCAAAGATGGCCAAGCGTGTCTGGGAGGCGATTCGAGAGCTCAATTATTTTCCAAACACCCAGGCCCGCGCACTCGTTTCTGGCCGCAGCGGTATCTTTGGCCTGATCGTCTCTGAAATCACCAACCCCTTCTTCCCCGAACTCATTCAGGGCTTTGAAGACGTAGCCATCGAAAACGGCTATGAGATTCTCATCAGCTCGACCAACTACGACCCAAAGCGAATGTCGCTCTGTATACGCCGCATGCTCGAGCGCAAAGTTGAAGGCGTTGCCGTCATGACCTTCGGCATCGAAGAGCCCTTTCTTGAGCAGCTCGCCGAACGCAATGTCCCGCTCGTCTTTGTCGACGTCGGGCCAGATAGCCCCGGTGTCGGCGTGCTCAAGGTGGATTACCATCACGGCATTCGTCAGGGAGTGCAGCACCTCGCCGCGCTCGGCCACAGAAATATTTCATTCATCTCAGGGCCCATGCGCCTGCACTCTGCACAATCCCGTCTCGCCGCTTTCTCCAAGTCTCTCAGCGAATGCGGAATTGCTGCCGATTCATCGTGGGTGATCGAAGGGGACCACACATTGGAAGGCGGCATCCGCGCAATGGATAAGATCCTCGCCGGCAAGAACCTCCCAACTGCCGTCATGTGCTCCAACGATATGACCGCTATCGGAGTGCTCCACAAGATGTATCGCGCAGGCCTGCGAGTGCCTGATGACTTCTCTATCATCGGCTTTGACGATATTCAAATGGCCCGCGTAACCATTCCGCCGCTCACATCAATCATGATGTCTCGCGTAGAGTTGGCGCGTGCCGCCGTCACCGCCCTCCGGGCGCATGTCGAGGGCACGTCATCTACTCGCGAATACAAGATTGACACACACCTTGTCGTCCGCGAGTCCACCGGCTATCCGCGCGGCACCATGAAAGACCTGCGCAAGTCTCATGTCCATCCCAAAGGCGCAGCCCGCAATACCAACTGAGCCGCAGACGATCGAGCTATTCAGGCCAAACGCAGTGCTGTTATTCAAAGAGCACTGGCTGATCACTTGAATTCTCCGGCTCGCGAAAGTTACTCAGTCCCACGCCCACCAGCCGAAAACGCTGATCAGGTCCCAGTTCCACTCGATCCCGCAGACCCAACGCAATCGCAGTCAGTTCCTCGCACGAGGCAGGCGGACGCAGAGGCGTGTGACTTCTTGTAAGTATTCGGAAATCACTTGTTTTGAGTTTCAACACTACGGTGCGCGCCGCACGTGGCTCCTTACGTGATGCTTCCCACGTCTTCTCTGCCAACCGGCGAATCAGTTCCTCCGTCTCCTCCAACGCCACATCGACTTCAAAGGTATCTTCAGCAGAAATCGACTGCGTCGGCCGATCAGGAACGACCGCCACATTGTCGATGCCCCGAGCCAGCTCATAGAGACGCAAGCCATAACGACCAAAGTCGCTCTCCAGCGCGCGCACTTCCAAGGCCCGCAGTTCGCCCACCATCCGGATACCCAGCCGATGCAACTTCTCTTCCGTCACCTTTCCCACGCCAGGAATGCGTCCAACGGGCAAAGGAGCAAGAAAGCCATCGACCTCGTCAGGTTGAATCACAAAGAGGCCATCCGGCTTGCGCCAGTCCGACGCAATCTTCGCCAGAAACTTGTTCGGAGCCACACCCGCCGAAGCTGTCAGCCTCAGCTCTTCGCGAATCTGCGCTCGAATCGCGCTTGCGACACGCGTTGCCGTCGCCAGGCCCGTCTTATTCTGAGTAACGTCCAGATAGGCCTCATCCAATGACAGAGGCTCAATGAGGTCCGTATGCCGCTTGAATATCTCCCGGGTCGCATGCGAAACAGCTCGATAGCGCGGAAAGTCCGGCGGAATGAAAACCGCATCAGGACATAGCCGTTCAGCGCGGCTTGCCGGCATGGCAGAGCGTACGCCAAACTTTCGCGCTTCATACGAGGCAGCGCAGACGACCGAGCGCTTGCCACGCCAGGCAACTACAACTGGTTTGCCCCGCAGTTGCGGGTCATCTCTTTGCTCGACGGATGCATAAAACGCGTCCATGTCGATATGAACGATCTTGCGCATGATGATCGGATGCAAGCCTAATGGAATCAGTGGACATGCCAGAAATCTGAAAAGTGGCTATTGCGTTCGACCGCTTTTCGGAGCCTAATGATAGCAAGCTGCGAAGGTTGCGGGCAGTTCCTCGGTGATCTGTCATGTTCAAGGCGTTAGGTTTCATCAGCGTTAGCATTCTGTCGATTGCGTGCTGCGGTGCAGATTTGGCCGCACAAGCAGACATGCACACTGCCCGTCTCGATATAAGCCACGGTAAGCCCTTCGTAATGGTCACGATCAACGGCAAGGGTCCGTTCCGCTTCGTCATCGACACTGGCACCGGTGGTGAAGCCTTCGTAACCACTGCACTAGCCGACCAGCTAAACCTTCCCCGTATTGGCCAGATGCGCTTGAGCGACCCCAGCGGAAAAGGCAGTCGCAAGGTGCCCCTCGTCTCGCTTGAGTCCCTCCAGGTTGCCGGCGTGAGCTTCGCTGGAGTAAAAGCCTCTGTGCAAAATCTAAGTAACGGCGACGGTCTTTGTCAGGGTCTGCTCGGCTTCGTTCTATTTCGCGATTATCTGCTGACGCTTGACTACCCCAACCACCAGATGCAGCTGACTTCAGGAGTACTCTCGCCCGACGGCGAACGCTCCGTCCTGCCATTCCGCATGCCTGACGGTATTCCGGTCGTTTCCATGAAGGTAGGCGATACGCGAATCGAGGCGCTTCTCGACTCCGGCGGGGCCGGACTAAGCCTTCCCGAACAACTTGCGTCGCGGCTGAGTTTCTCATCGGATCCCGCGAACTTCAGTAACGCGTATTCGATCTCGACACGCTTTCAGGTCAAAGGAGGCCAGTTGGCCTCGGATGTGCAGTTGGGCACATACACCTTCCAGCACCCATTTGTTGAAATCAATCCAGCTTTCCCCCTGGTGAATTTCGGCTCCTCCCCGATGCAAAACTTCACCATCACGTTTGACCAGAAAAACACTCTGGTCCGTTTTGTAGCCGTGCGTAAGAAGCTCCACTTGTCGGCCACGCCGGCTCCCATGCGCCTCAACAACGCCCATCCCGAAGAGGCGCTCGACATGACCCTGGTCCCCGTCGGATAGCTCCCGTCATACCGCTCAGAGTTTCGGCTCTCCTGAACCGAGCCTCTTCGCAACTAACTGCTTCTAGTGCCTCACCCGTACAAGCCTCTATACTGCAACGGTGAACAGCACATCACCGGCCTTCCTGCCCATCATTTCCGTCGAACGCGGAACGGCCAATCCGCTGCATAAGCAGATTTATGATGGATTTCGAGCGGCCATCCTGCGCGGCGACCTTCGTCCCGCCGAACGAATCCCGTCTAGCCGTGAGCTCGCCACTGAGTTGCGGGTTTCCCGCTTTCCGGTTCTCAGCGCTTATTCGCAACTGCTCGCAGAAGGCTACTTCGAGAGCCGCGTAGGCTCAGGCACCTTCGTCTCAGGCTCGCTTCCTGAGCAGAAAATGTCCGTCACTCAGCCCGTCGGTCATCTCACGCAGGATCCTTCCGGGCCGCGCCCGGTCTCCCGCAACTCCGCCCTTTATCCAACTTTCCGCTACGGACCCGCTTTGCGTGGCTGGGGATCCTTCGGTGTGCACCAACCCGCGCTCGACCAGTTCCCATTCCAGACATGGTCTACCCTGGTCACCCGTCATAGCCGCAACCCTCACGCCAACGCCATCCATCATGTCAACCCACTTGGCCTCGAGCGATTTCGCCGCATCATCTGCGACTACCTGCGCACCGCTCGCGGAGTCAAATGCGAGACCGACCAAATCATGGTCGTCTCCGGCTCGCAGCAAGCGCTCGACATTACCGCGCGAGTTCTGCTCGATCCCGGCTCGCCTGTCTGGGTCGAAGAACCCGGCTACTCCCTCGAACGCATCGTGCTCCAGACCGCCGGCTGCCGCATAATCCCCGTTCCTGTAGACGATGAAGGCATGAACGTCTCCGCCGGAATCAGAAAATGTCGTAAGGCTCGTGCCGCTTTCGTGACACCATCGCACCAATATCCGCTCGGGGCCACGATGAGCGCCTCCCGGCGTATCCAACTCCTGAATTGGGCGCAAAGCTCCGGTGCCTGGATCATCGAAGACGACTACGACAGCGAATATCGCTTCGGCAGCCTTCCCATCGCGTCGCTTCACGGCCTTGACGTAAACTCACGCGTCATCTACATCGGCACCTTCAGCAAGGTGCTCTTCCCTTCACTACGCCTCGGCTATCTCGTCATGCCGCCTGACCTCGTGGATCGTTTCGTCGCCATTCGACATGCAATGGATATCTTTCCGCCTTACCTCTTTCAGGAGGTGCTTGCAGACTTCATCGCTGACGGTCACTTCACGCGACATATTCGCAGGATGCGTCAGACATACGCAGAACGCCGCACAACCCTGATCGAATCCCTGACCGATGAGTTCCCTTCGGACTTCGGGCTGCAAATACACGGTTCTGAGGCAGGCATGCACCTTGCCGTCACTTTACCCGAGAGATTCGTTGACACGGAGATCACAGCCCGAGCCGCACAGGAAAGACTGTGGCTGTGGCCTCTATCGCCCTCTTATTATGGCGAAAAGCACC
>Ga0206970_10121_pt1 | contig 22385 bp, 13 predicted proteins | sample Alteio_BWOrgHeat_88_FD_152964 | JGI IMG/M metagenome (GOLD analysis project Ga0206970, IMG submission 152964) | Enriched cells from forest soil in Barre Woods Harvard Forest LTER site, Petersham, Massachusetts, United States -... | ecosystem: Environmental > Terrestrial > Soil > Temperate forest >... | reverse complement strand
GAAGTTGAGCTTTCAGGGTTCTCAACGGACATGAATTGCACAGAGCTCCCGGAATTCAATGACCGAATTGAAGAATGGGCATCGGTGCTGCAATGTTATTGTGTTCGGTTCCCATCCGGGTGCGCTTTCCTAGCACGCGATTATTTTGGCCAAGCAAATGTGCGTTAAACCAGAGCAACTGTAATTCCTATGCGCCTCTTTGAATCCATTATAGACGCCAATCACCGCGCGGTGGCGGGTGATGCCAGCGCCGGACTGCATCCGGCTGAGTTTGCGGACGAGCTGCCCATCGTGGCGCTGACGTGCATTGACCCGCGGCTGAATGCGTTTTTCCCGAATGCATTGGCGGTGCCGACGGAGCATTTCATCTGGCTGCGCAATGCGGGCAACATGATCAGCAACTCGTTGAGCAGCACCATGCGCTCGCTCGCGGTGGCGTGCGCGGTGAAGGGCGGGCGTGAAATTGCCGTCATCGGCCACACGGATTGCGAGATTTGCCGGACCCAGGTAGTAGCATTACTGGACAAGCTCAAGGCGCTGGGGGTGGATCGCAGCCGGTTGCCGGAGAACATTACTGAATTTTTTGGCGCGTTCGGCAGCGAGCGGCAGAATGTGATCAAGGCCTGCGACCTGATTCGCAACAGTCCGCTGATTGGGCCGAAAATTCCGGTGCATGGGCTGTTGCTGGATGTGGCCACGGGCAAGCTCGACTGGGTGGTGAATGGCTATGAGACTTTTCAGGCACAGGTGCCACCGGAATTGCTCGGGACTCCCGGCCCGAAGATTGGCGGGCCGTTGGAGTCGCTGGGGGCATTCAAGGATTTTGCGCTGGGTGAGATGAAATTTCCGGACATGAAAATCGGCGAGGCGGCCACGCGTATTGGGACGACGATTTCCGACGAGGCAGACCAGTTGGCGACTGTGGCGCCAAAGATAGCGCAGGTTGCTCGAACGGTGCAGGACGCGGCAGGGCAGGTGGCGCAGTATGCGTCAAAAAATTTGCAGCAGCCACCGCCGATCCGGATGAAGTCGCCGCTGCCGCCCGTCAAGAAGGCTCCGCTGCCACCGCCGATTCGGCCGGGGAGGGATTTTGGGCGTTAGGGTTGAAAATTAACGCAGAGGCGCAAAGGATGCGGAGAAAAATAGGGGAACATTTGATAACGAAGCACCTCACCCCGGCCCTCTCCCCATTCGCTTCGCCGACTCCGCGAACGCGGAGAGGGAGAAACGCTCCCAGCTTCTTTAAGAATCCTACGTTCTGCCACGTGGTCGCCAACCCGACTGGCGATCACTGGCAAGGTTGACGCGGGCGGTTGTGAGGGAATACTCTTGGCTCACGACCACTATGCGTTTTTTCCACATTGGTATTATTTTCGGCGGCGTGCTGTTGGCTGGCGCGGGTTCGGTGTTGGCGGCGGATGATGTCGCGCCGATGCAGGTCACCATCACGGTTGATGCGGGGAAGCCGGCCGGGGATTTGACGCCGATCTGGCGGTTCTTTGGGGCGGATGAGCCGAATTACTCTTACATGAAGGACGGCAAGAAGCTGCTGGGCGAGCTTGGGCAGCTTGGCGGGCCACAGGTTTATTTTCGCTGTCACCATCTGTTGACGAGCGGCGATGGCGCGTATTCTTTGAAGTTTGGTTCTACCAGCGCTTACAAGGAGGATACGAACGGCGCGCCGGTTTATGACTGGTCCATCAACGACAAAATTTTTGATACGTACCTCGCGAGCGGAATCAAGCCGTACGCACAAATTGGTTTCATGCCGGAGGCGTTGAGCACGCATCCGCAGAATTATCCGCACAATCCACCGAAGGATGAGCGCGCGCCGGTGGAGGGCGGGCAGTCGTATCCGCCGAAGGATTATGCGAAATGGGGCGAGCTGTCTTATCAGTGGACGAAGCATTGCATGGACAAATACGGCGCGGCTGAGGTGCGACAATGGTATTGGGAGGTTTGGAACGAGCCGAACATCAGCTACTGGCATGGCTCGCACGCGGATTATTTCAAGCTGTACGATTACGCGGTGGACGGTGTGCGGCGCGCGCTGCCGGATGCGCGCGTGGGCGGACCGGAAACGGCCGGCGGGCCGGGCGGGAGATTTTTGCGGGAATTTCTGGAGCACTGTGCGCGCGGCACGAATTTCGTGAGCGGCAAAATCGGCTCGCCGCTGGACTTTGTTTCCTTTCATGCGAAGGGCTCGCCGGTGTTCACCAACGACCATGTTCGGATGGGGATGTCGAGCCAGTTGAAGAACATGAGCGATGCGTTCGCGGTGATCGCGGCGTTTCCCGAATACAAGAACACGCCCATTGTCATTGGCGAATCTGATCCGGAGGGCTGCGCCGCGTGCCGGGAACCGCGCGATGCGTACCGCAATGGCACGATGTATTCCAGTTACACGGCGGCGAGTTTCCCGCGCGCGATGGATTTGGCGGCGCGGTATGGCGTGAATCTTCAGGGCGCATTGACGTGGGCGTTTGAGTTTGAGGACCAGCCGCCTTTCGCCGGATTCCGCGCGCTGGCCAGCGACGGGCTGGATTTGCCGGTGCTGAATGTCTTTCGCATGTTTGGCAAAATGAGCGGGCAGCGATTGCCCGTGACGAGCAGCGGCGGGCTGGATGCGCAGACGATTTTGAAATCCGGCGTGCGCGGCGAGCCGGATGTGTCTGCGCTGGCCGCACTAGACCAGGGAAAGCTCACGGTGCTGCTGTGGCATTATCACGATGACGATGTGCCGGGACCGGCGGCGCAGGTGGAATTGAATCTTACGAACCTGGCGTTGCCCGATGGCCAGGTGCAGGCAAAGCAATTTCGGATTGATGCGGACCACAGTAATTGTTACGAGGCGTGGAAGCGCATTGGTGAACCGATGCAGCCTTCGCCGGAGCAATATGCGAAGCTGGAGGCGGCGGGCAAACTGGCGGAAGTGGGCGAACCCAGGAGTGTGAATGTAAAAAGTGGCGCGGCGAAAATCAGTTTGGATTTGCCGCGTCAGGGGGTCGCGCTGCTGGTTTTATCGTGGAAGCCGTGAGCTACAATTGAATTACGATGCCACAACCGCATTGCGGTTGAAAAAGACAAACTTAACTCTGATCCCAGGGTAGCTCGTGCCTCGCAACCCTGGGCTTTGAGCCGGAATCCCTTCGGGATTCTGAGCGCCGCCGCAATTTCGGCGCACGCGCGACGCGCCCACAGAAATTCACTTCGGGCCACTGACGTTACTTCGCGACCGGTTTCTTTGGAGCGGCCGGTTTATTTCCGGGCCAGAAGGGTTTGCGGAAGGCATCGGTGAAATCATAACCCTGCCGGAAGTCTTCGCGGGTGTCTTTTTCAGTTTTCTGCAGCAGGCCGCTTTCGACCATGTTGAAAACGATCTCGCCGAAGTCGCGGCAATTTTTTACGCCCCATTCGTCAAGAACAGTCACGGTCATGGGGCCGTATTGTTGAAGCGCAAATTGGCGGATGCCTTCGAGCAGTTCCTGTCCGGTCACGTGGCGTACGGCGCCCTTGTTCTCGCGGCTGATGAGTTTCTGGGTATAGTCGAGCGCCTCGCGGGTGAAGTGATAAGCGTCGCGCGCAAACCGCGGGTCCTGCCCGTAGAGTCGTTCCACCACTTCATCAAAGTTGATTTCTTGCATATCAGGGTCTGGCCTGCTGAATGACCACGGCTGGCGGCGCGCCCGCGCCTGCGCCCGATGCGGGATGCGAAGCGCGATACATTTTCGTCGCCCAGCCTGTCAGCAACAACCCCACCACAATCCACAGAACCCGTTGCTCTTGTTTGGTCAGGCCAATCACGCTGACAATGTAACCGGCGAAGTGTATTTGGGCAAGGAATGGTCAGGGTGGGTTAAAAGCTCCAAATTCCAAGCTTCAAGCACCAGAGAAGCACCAAGCACCAAATATCACGGGGCTTGCGTCTGTGGGCGGCCAAAAGTGCGCCAGCAATGCCTCCGCCAGTGCCAAAGTTTTACTAGCTATTGACGAGCTGCGGCTGGTCCTGCGGACACCGCCGCGCTCCGACGATGGATTATTAACGCGTCCTAGTCGTTTTGGCCGGTGGCGACGCTGATGGTGCCCACGCTTCCTGAAGTGGCGGTTTTGGTCAATCCACGGTCGAGCGTACCTTTTGCAGCGGCGGGAGCAGGCATCATGACTTCTTCGGCGCGCAAATTTTCCTGCGGAATGCGCATGGAATAGAATGAGCGATAGATGAACACGAGCGCCACGGCGAGGAAGAATCCGCCGATAAGCGTCTTGAGAGCTTGCGACGGGATGGTGACGGCGATTTCCACGGCGAGCAGGCCGAACAGGGTGGTGAATTTGATGACCGGGTTCAGCGCCACGGACGAGGTGTCCTTGAACGGATCGCCCACGGTGTCGCCAACGACGGTGGCGGCGTGGAGGTCGGTACCTTTCTGGTGGAGATCCACTTCGACGATTTTCTTGGCGTTGTCCCACGCGCCGCCGGCGTTGGCCATGAAGATTGCCTGGAACAGACCGAAGAAGGCGATGGCGACGAGGTAGCCGATGAAGAAATACGGGTTGAAAAATGCCAGGGCAAGCGCCATACAGAAGATGACGATGAAGATGTTCCACATACCTTTCTGGGCGTACACGGTGCAAATGCGGACGACTTCCCGGCTATCTTTTTCGGACGCGGTGGTGGCATCGAGTTTCATGTGTTCCTGAATGTAAACGACCGCGCGGTAGGCACCAGTAACGACGGCCTGGCAGGAAGCGCCGGTGAACCAATAGATGACCGCGCCGCCCATGAGCAGGCCAAAGATGATTTCCGGCTGCACAATGCTCAAGGCTTCAATGACGGGCTTGAATGGACCGGGGAGGCCGCTGGCGACTTGGGCATCATACATTCCTTGAAGAAGCATGATGATGCCGAAAACCATGGTGGTGGCGCCGACGACGGCGGTGCCGATGAGCACGGGTTTGGCGGTGGCCTTGAAGGTGTTGCCGGCGCCGTCATTCTTTTCCAGGAGATGCTTGGCGTTTTCGAAGTCCGGCGTGAAACCGAATTTAGTTTCAATTTCGTGTCTAATGTTTGGCTGGGCCTCGATGCGGCTCAATTCGTAGACGGATTGGGCGTTGTCGGTGACGGGCCCATAGCTGTCCACAGCAATCGTCACCGGCCCCATGCCGAGGAAACCGAAGGCGACGAGGCCGAAGGCGAAGATGGGCCCGGCGAATTTGAACTGCGCCGGCATGAGGGCGACGACGGGCGAGCCGGAATAGGTGGCAAACAGACACGCGCAGAACATCAGGCTGAGAATCGCGAAGCCCATCCAAAAGGCGGAGAAGTTGCCGGCCACGAAGCCGGACAGGATGTTCAAGGATGCGCGGCCGTTTTTGGAGCAGGTGGTGATTTCCTTGACGTGCTCTGAGTTGGTGCTGGTGAAGACCTTGGTGAATTCAGGAATCACGGCGCCTGCCACGGTACCGCAGGAGATGATGGCGGAGAGCACCCACCAGAGATTGGGGTCCATGCCGGTTTGATGCGCGAGCAGGAGATAGCTGGCGGCAAAGGTCACGGCGATGGACACGGCGGAGGTAATCCAGACCAGGTGAGTCAGCGGATCTTCAAAGTTGAAATCTTTCTTGCCGCGATACAGGCTGCGGGTGATGGCTTCGTTAATAAAATACGAAACGAGCGAGGTGGCAATCATCAAGGCGCGCATGGTGAAGAGCCAGATGATGAGCGTGGCGCAAGCGGTGGCGTTGTTGGCCAGGGCCAGGGCGAGAAAGGCGATCAAGGCCACGCCGGTGACGCCGTAGGTTTCAAAGCCGTCGGCCGTGGGGCCGACTGAGTCGCCGGCATTGTCTCCGGTGCAATCGGCAATGACGCCGGGATTTTTTGGGTCATCTTCAGGCAGCTTGAAGACAATCTTCATCAGGTCGGAGCCGATGTCGGCGATTTTGGTGAAGATGCCGCCGCAAATGCGGAGCACGCTGGCACCGAGCGATTCGCCGATGGCAAAGCCGATGAAACACGGGCCGACGAGAGTTCTTGGCAGGCAGACGAGAATGCAAATCATGAAGAATAATTCGACGCAGACGAGCAGCAGCCCGACGCTCATGCCGGAGCGCAGCGGAATGCCGACGGTGTTGGTGGTGTTGCCGGTCAGGGCGGCGAAGGCGGTGCGGCTGTTGGCGGTGGTGTTGATGCGGATGCCGAACCAGGCGACGCCGTAGCTGCCAAGAATGCCCAGGACGGAAGCCGCCAGAATTACCGCGACGTCGCCCATGGGCTTGTTTTCAAGAATTTTGAAGTAGACAAAAATGCAGCTACCGATGAGCAGCCAGAGGACGGCCAGAAATTTGCCCTGCTGGAAGAGGTAGGTTTTGCACGTTCCCCAAATCATGCGCGAGACACCGGCCATGGATTTGTGGACCGGCAAGGCCCTGGTCTGGAAATACTGCACCAGGCCGAACAGCGTGCCGATGGCACACATAACGATGCCCAGATACATCAATTGCATGCCGGTAATGCCCCAAAGGCCGTCGAATTTTACCTGGTCGAAGGCGGGGATATTGAGATCAGCGTCGTTGGCGCGGGCGGCAGCGGCAGACAGACACAGGGTGAGCGCGGTGAGTTTGGCAGGAAGGGATTTTCTTGGGTGCATAATATAGTCGCTTCGTTGTCAATTATGGTTGTGATGTCGGCGGGCCCGCTGTTTATTAAAATATTTAATTTACCTACAGAGTCCGCACCATAAATTTGATACAAGTGTGCGTTTTATTCTTTGCAAAAATTGACATTAAGTGCGCATTTTTTGGGCGGAAGGCGCATGGGCGGGATTGTACGGTTTGTGCGGAGAGGAATACTTTAAGGCAATGAAGCAGGTTGCCCGGCCTTCCCATGAGCCTGAAAAACACCCAACATCCAATGAGTTGACCGCCGGCTGGAACCCGATGAATTGACACCGGGAGGGGGCAATGTTAAGAAATTGGAGGCACTGCCGCCAATTTGCCGTGCGGGAGCAACGAGAATGCTTATCGAGGAGCTTTCGCCTGTGAAAGCAGGGTGTGTTATGCCAGTGCGTTTGCGAGTTTCAAAAATACCAAGCGACCATGAATAAAATAATTCAACCATTGAAAAAACGAAAAGCGTGGAATGCCTTGAGCAAACATTTCAAGACCATGCGAGGAGCCCACCTGCGCAACCTGTTTGCCAAGGACCCCAAGCGCGGCGAACGCCTGACTGCCGAAGCTGCGGGGCTTTATCTGGATTACTCGAAGAACCGGGTGACGGACACGACGCTGAAGCTGCTGGTGCAACTGGCGAATGAGTCCGGCTTGCGCACGAAAATCGGCGCGATGTTTGGCGGCGAGAAGATCAATGTGACGGAAAACCGCGCCGTGTTGCACGTGGCCCTGCGTGCCCCGCGAAAGGCCGCCATCTTTACGGACGGAAAAAACGTGGTGCCGGAAGTTCACGAGGTGCTCGACCGGATGGAAGCCTTTTTCAAAAGCATCCAGAGCGGCGAATGGAAAGGATACACCGGCAAACGCATCAAGAATATCGTGAACATCGGCATCGGCGGCTCGGACTTGGGGCCGGTCATGGCTTATGAAGCGTTGAAGCATTACAGCGAACGCAGCATGACTTTCCGTTTCGTTTCCAACGTGGACGGGATTGATTTCGTGGAAGCCACGCGTGATCTCGACCCGGCGGAAACGCTGTTCATCATCTCGTCCAAAACATTCACCACGTTGGAGACGATGACCAACGCCCAGAGCGCCCGCGACTGGTTGCTGGCCGGGTTGGGCGGCGATGTTAAAGCCGTGGCAAAACATTTTGTGGCGGTTTCGACCAATGCCAAGAAAGTCTCCGAGTTCGGCATTGATACGGCCAACATGTTTGGCTTTTGGGACTGGGTGGGCGGACGCTATTCGATGGACTCAGCCATCGGCCTCTCGACCTTGCTGGCCATCGGGCCGGAAAACTTCCGGGCGCTGCTGGCGGGGTTTCATGAGATGGACGAACATTTCCGCACCGCGCCGTTTGAGAAGAACCTGCCGGTGTTGCTGGGCCTGTTGAATGTTTGGAACACGAACTTCCTGGGCGCTGAAACCGTGGCCGTGCTGCCCTATGAACAATATCTGAAGCGGTTTCCAGCCTATCTCCAGCAGTTGACGATGGAAAGCAACGGGAAGCATGTGACGCTGGCCGGCAAGAAGGTAAATTACTCGACCGGCCCGATTTATTGGGGCGAACCCGGCACCAATGGCCAGCATTCCTTCTACCAGTTGATCCATCAAGGCACACGCTTGATCCCGTGCGACTTCATCGCGTTCGGACAGGCGTTGACGCCGTTGGGCCGGCACCATGATATTTTGCTGGCCAATGTCTTTGCCCAGGCCGAGGCGCTGGCTTTTGGCAAGACCGCCGAGGAGGTCAAAGCCGAGGGCACGGCGGTCGCGTTGGTGCCCCATCGGGTGTTCGAGGGCAATCGTCCGTCGAATGTCATTCTCGCGCCGAAACTCACGCCGGAGGTGCTGGGCAAATTGATCGCGCTTTACGAGCACAACGTATTCGTGCAGGGTGTGATTTGGAACATTGATTCGTTTGATCAATGGGGGGTTGAGCTTGGGAAAGTCCTGGCCCAGCGCATCGTTCCCGAACTGGAAAGCAAAACCGAGCCGGCGTTAAAACATGACAGCTCGACCAATCACTTAATCCGTCGCTACCGTAAAATGAAATAAACATTATGAGTTCAACCATACGAAAAGAACAACAACAACGAAAAATCCGAACGCAGCCCGGCTTTCTGGCCGCGCTGGATCAAAGTGGCGGCAGCACGCCCAAGGCCCTGGCGTCCTACGGCATCAAAGAGGGCGCGTGGTCTAACGACGAGGAGATGTTTGCGCTGGTGCACAAGATGCGCGCGCGGATCATCACCACGCCGAGTTTCAATGGCGACCGGATTCTGGGCGCGATTCTGTTCGAGGGCACCATGGACCGGGACATTGAGGGGCAACCCACGGCGGATTATCTTTGGTCCAAGAAACGCGTGGTGCCGTTTCTGAAAGTGGATAAGGGGCTGGCCGACGAGCACGACGGTGTTTATTTGATGAAGCCGGTGCCGGGCCTGCCGGCGTTGCTCAGCAAGGCCGTCGCGAAGAACATTTTCGGCACCAAGATGCGCTCGGTCATTGGTCAGGCCAATGCCGCAGGCGTCAAGGCTGTGGTTCGCCAGCAGTTTGAGGTGGCGGCGCAGATTCTGGCGGCAGGCCTGGTACCGATTGTCGAGCCAGAGGTGGATATTCACTGCCCGGACAAAGCGGGCGCCGAGGCGTTGCTCCGGGCGGCCATCCATGAAAAGCTCAACACTTTGCCGGCGAACCAAGTGGTCATGCTCAAACTCACGCTGCCGGAGCAGGACGACTTTTACGCGGAATTCGTCAAGCATCCGAAGGTCCTGAAAGTGGTCGCGCTGTCGGGAGGATACTCGCGGGACGAAGCCGACGAACGCCTGGTCAGGAACCACGGTGTGGTGGCGAGCTTTTCGCGGGCCTTGGTGGAAGGCTTGTCGGCGCAGCAGTCCGACGCGGAATTCGACGCCGAGCTTGATGGGGCCATTCAGAGCATTTACGAGGCATCACTCACTTAATTAACCAAGCGCGAACCCAGCCAAAGTCAAATCAGCCACCAGAAACATATCGGTGCTGCATACTTGCCATGGTAAAAGTCCGGCTTACCGGCCCAGGGCGAGCAGGCGGGTGCGCTGATAAATTTCCTCGGGCGAACCTTCGGCGGAAATGGAAATCAGCAGGCCGCGCTGCTTATAAAAGTTGATGAGCGGGCGGGTGCTGGTCTCGTAGGCTTTCATGCGCACCTCGACGGATTCAGGCCGGTCATCCTCGCGCTGGTAGAGTTCGCCGCCGCAGTGATCGCAAATGTCAGCGGCTTTTGGGGGGCGGGTGGCAACATGATAAACTGCCTTGCAAACGGTGCAGGTGCGGCGGCCGGAGATGCGGGCGATGATGCGTTGCAGGGGCAGCTCGTAGTCGAGCACGGCAGTCAACCGGACATTTTCGCGTTGCAGAATTTCATCCAAGGCTTCCGCCTGCTTCACGGTACGGGGAAATCCATCCAGCAAAAAACCGCCGGAACAACTGAGGCAGCGCAGGCGGTCGCGGACGAGGCCCAGCACGGTGTCATCCGGCACGAGCGCGCCCTGGCGCATGAATTTGAGCGCATCTTTCATGGAACCGGTTTGCTCGTTTTCGCGCAGGCATGTTGCAGTGCGGAAAACGTCGCCGGTGGAGAGATGGCAGGTGCCGAGTCGTTCACAGAGCATTTCGGCCTGGGTGCCCTTGCCGACACCGGGCGGGCCCAGCATGACGATGCGCCAGGCGTTGCCCAGGGGAGTGCGCGGGGGCATTTGGCAAACGGCAGCGCCGCCTTTGAGCCAGGCGGTGCGGTCCTGTTGCGGCATCAAGCCAACTGCATCGCTCTTCGGGAAAAATCGGTTCAAGCTCATACCTGTCATTCTAACGCATCTTTGATTTTCTCCAATAGATCCGGGCCACTTTACCAAGATATGTCGTGAGATTTACAAGAAATGGTCACCCGGCAGAATGGGGTGTCTTGCAAGAATTGTTCAGCGTTTCGCAACGCGCGTGTGGCTGTGAATTAGAATTGATTCTAAATTGAGACAGAATTTGTGGAAGAAACTAAAACAACAACTGTCCCGCTGCCGGTGAACCGGAGACAGCCCGCGGTCTATCATCAGCCGGCGCGGCAGACGGCATTTGACCGGCCGCGGGAATGGCTGGGCAACCGGTTTGTGTACGCGGTGGTTTCTTCGCGCGCGGGCGGGCTCTCGCTGGGCGTCAACATGAATCCCGACCGGCGCTGCAGTTTCGACTGTTCTTACTGTGAGGTGGACCGGCGCACGCCTTCGGACGAGCAGAAGCTCTTGGTGGATGTGATGGCAGAGGAGTTGCACCGGACATTGCTGCTGGTGCGATCGAAATTTCTTCGTTCGCGTCCGCCTTATAATTCGTTGCCGGAGGAACTGCTGCAATTGCGGCATGTGGCTTTGAGCGGCGACGGCGAGCCGACGCTGGCGCCGAATTTTGTGGAGGCCGTGCAGGCGGTGGCCCGGGTGCGCGCGCTGGGCGGCTTTTTCAAAATTGTGCTGATTACCAATGGCACGGGCCTGCATCATCCGGATGTGCTGCGCGGGCTGGAGATACTTACCAAGTCGGATGGAATCTGGATCAAGCTGGACGGGGGCACCCAGGCATTTGTGGACAAGGTGAACCGTCCGAATGTTCCACTGGAAAAGATCCTGGCGAACATACTGCTGGTGGGACGGCAGCGCCCGGTGGTGATCCAGAGTTTATTCCCGGAGATACATGGCGAGGAACCGCCGATTGAGGAGATTCAGGAATATGCCCAGCGATTGAAGGAGCTTAAGGCCGGCGGCGCACAAATTTCGCTGGTGCAGATTTATTCCGCGGCGCGGCCAAGCGTCCACGCTGAATGGGGACATTTGCCACTGCGCGTGCTTTCACAAATCGCGCAAACGGTGCGGCAGGTGACGGGGCTGCGGGCGGAAGTGTTTTGATTTACGATATACGCGATGGCCTAAGCGTTGAGGGCGTGCGGGCAAAATGGAGTCTCAAAAGGGCAGTGCTGACGGTGTGCGGTTGCAGCGGCCAGCCGATATAGGATTTTCGCCCGGCCAGTTTGGTGGCCTACGTCTTTGAGCCATGTTTGGTCAGAATCCAATCTCCACAACGAATCAATACTGGTCTGGCCCGATCGAGGTTTGGACAGTTTGGACGAGCACAGAGCATGCGTAAGCGGTTCGACTTTCAGCCATTCACGGTTTACCCGGTTGGTAAACGTGAGTGACGAGACGCAATGCGGAATTCGTGGAAATTTCGATCGTCCGGGCATGTTCTGCCAGCAACACCAGAACCTGCTGATGCAGACGATAAAATTTCTGGGTGGCCGTGGAGACAATAACCGACGGGTTGGTGGAACCGGAGACTGAATTAGCCCAGAGACCGGCCACCAAGTTGGTCCGTTCCTGAAGAACATAGCTGTTGTAATTGGTCGGCCACCCAACCGTAAACTGATTTACGCCGCTGCGTACAATTGTCAGCACCAGCGGGGGCGCCGGTGGAGTGACCGACACGAGTGTGTAGCCAATGACATCAAGGCCAGCCAGTTCGTTGGGCCCTTCATCCTGAATGTTACCAGGTGTGCCAAAAGCATCCTGAACCTGCACATGCGGCGTTTGGCCGGGTGGCGCCCAAAGGGCCGCGGCACTCCACCAGTCGTGATAGTCACCGCCCGGGTCTTGATTGAACCGGGCCAGCAAATTCGTCCCGTCCACGGAAAAATAGGCGTTGTCACCGTTGGTCGTCCAGGTGCGCACCAGATTGGTGGTGTAACGGTACAAATCCATGGGGCCGATGGGACCGGCGGGATAACCGTTTTTCAAATTGGAACCAAATCCCAATACTTCGTTCATCTCATGTTCCACTGTCCCGATAAGGTCATACAGGGTGGGGCCGGGCGGACGCGTGGGACTAATCAACGCCATGTTCAAACCGATCGTGGAATCATATCCATCGGGGCCATAGCCGGAATCCAGGCCCATCAAGCGCGCCAGCGGCAGCTTGAGCTGGATTTGGCTGTTGCCCGCCAAAGGGTCCGTCGGGCTGTTCGGAATCTGGCTTAAGGCGTTTGAATCGTTCATGCTCGTGGCACTGTTCCGCAGCGCGCTTAGATAGCCGCCATAAGAATAAGGGCTTTCCCAAGTTGAGCTTTGTCCCAAGCCCGCGCTCGCATCGTTCGTAAAGTGAATGAGTACTGTCAGATTGCCGGTCAGGTTGGACTGCAAAGTCTGAATGGAAAAAATGATGGCGTTCGTCATCGCGGCGCCATTGGGGTCGTTGGTAATGGAAGTGTCGAACGTGGGCACGATGGTTACACCGGAAACGGGCGCAACAAAAGCAAAGCAGAAGACAGCTATGCCGGACAAAAGTTTTAATAAGGGTTTCTTCATATCGCGACTCGGTTGACGTGGCTATTCGAGTGCTCCGCCTTTCGTTCCACTCGACTCGTTGGGAGAGAATCCACCATTCAGCGAAGGCGTGTCAACCCGTTTTGGGTTACAAATCGGAAACTAAATAAACACGAGGACGACGACCAGCCGATGGTCGCACCGGATAATCGAACTTCGCGTCGTAGAAAGTGCAGCTTCAGGGCAGGGAAATAAAGAACGTACAATGTTTTATGTGGAATGCCCAGCGGCAGAAGCCATGCGAGCAGAATGGTATTCTCAGCGCTCCGGTGCCTGCTGCCCAAGGCGGACAGGGCTCATTACACCTTTTTACAAAGAAACCCTGGATTTCGGGCTAAATGAACCGGCCGCTGGATGAATCCAGCAGCCGGTGTCCGTCCAGGGAATTTCTGAAAATTTCAGGTGCGGGGCAGTTCGTAGCTGGTGAGGGCTTTCATGTATTGCGCGCGTTCAAAGGCGGCGGGTTCGGTGCAATTTTCCTGGCTCAAGCTGCCCCGGAGCTGGCTGACGGATTCGTACTCATGCTCGATCAGCCAGGCGGTCAGGTCGCGTTCAATGACGGCAATTTGCGGGATGCCGTGGCGAATGAGGGTGGAGCAAAGCATGGTCACATCCGCGCCGGCCATCAGCATTTTCAACGCATAAGACGCGCGATGAATGCCGCTGGTGGCGGCGAGGCTGGCCTTGACGCGGCCATACAGCAAGGCTACCCAGCGCAACGGCAGGCGCATGGCCATGGGCGTGCTGAGCAGGATGTTCGGTTTGACTTCCAGCGTCTCCAATTCGATGTCCGGCTGATAAAACCGGTTGAACAGCACCAACCCGTTGGCGCCGGCCTGGTCCAGCCGCTTGGCCATGTTGGCGAAGTTGCTGAAGAAGGGGCTGAGCTTCATGGCGACGGGGATGCTGACATTGGCCTTCACCGCCTTGAGAATGTCAATGTAGTTCATCTCCACCTCGGTGCCCGTAAGGTTCATGTCGGTGGGGATGTAATAGATGTTCAACTCGAGGGCATCGGCGCCGGCCTGCTGGATTTTTTTGGCGTATTCGGTCCAACCGCCCTCGGATGAGCCGTTGAGGCTGGCGATGATGGGGATGCGAGTGCCTTTTTTGGCGGTGGCGATGTGTTTGAGATATTCCTCGGGACCGAGGCGGAAATCCTCCGGCTCAGGAAAGTAGGTGAGCGCCTCGGCAAAACTTTCGGTGCCGCGATGCAGATCGTGGTTCAGATCCAAACGGTCCTGCCGCAGTTGTTCCTCAAAGAGGGAATACAAGACCACGGCCGCCGCCCCGGCGTCTTCCATTCTTTTGATGTTGTCTATGTCCTCTGACATCGGTGACGCAGCGACGACGAGGGGGGACCGCAGTTTCAGACCGAGATATTTGGTGGAGAGGTCCATAACGATTTTGGATTTACGATTTTCGATTTGTACTGGTTAAGCATGTTGGTCCGTAGTTGCGGGCTTTGATGCGGGGCCGGTGGCGGTTTCGGTTTTGGTGTCGCGTTGGGCGAGGAATTGATAAAACTTCCAACGACGGTCGGCGTCTGATTGTGATTGGGCAAAGAAACGCCTGGCATCGTCCGGCTTGCTCTTGGTGAGCATCTTGAACCGGTTTTCGGACATCATGAAATCCTGCACCTTGGACTTGGCGGCGGAAGAATCGAGTTGCATGGGGTTTTCGCCGCGTTCGGCCCGGCGTGGGTCGTAACGATATAGCAGCCACTGGCCGGATTCAACTGCGAGCTTCTGTTGCTTCGCGCCCACGCCCTGGTCGAGCGCTATGCCGTGGGCGATGCAATGGCTGTAGGCGATAATGAGCGACGGGCCATTGTAGGATTCCGCCTCGATGAAGGCCTTGAGGGTGTGCTCATCCTTGGCACCCATGGCGACGCTGGCTATGTAGATATTGCCGTAGCTCATGGCAATCAGGCCGAGGTCTTTCTTGCCCGCGGGCTTGCCGCCAGCGGCGAATTTGGCGATGGCGCCGCGGGGCGTGGACTTGCTCATCTGGCCGCCGGTGTTGGAATAAACTTCGGTATCCATCACGAGCACGTTGACGTTGCGTCCACTGGCGAGCACATGATCCAGACCGCCGTAGCCGATGTCGTAGGCCCAGCCATCGCCGCCGAGAATCCACACGCTCTTTTTCACGAGCTGGTCGGCCACGGGCAGGAGCAACTTCGCTTCCGGGGCGTCCATTTTTTGCAACTTGTGTTTCAAGACCGCCACGCGTTCGCGCTGGTCATAGATGCCGGCCTCGTCGCTTTGGTCGGCGACGAGAATTTCGGTGGCGAGGTCATTGCCGATTTGCGCGGCCAATTTCTTCACCAGTTCCATGGCGAATTCCTGCTGCTTGTCAATGGAGACTCGGAAGCCGAGGCCAAATTCAGCGTTGTCCTCGAACAGGGAATTGCACCAGGTGGGGCCGTGGCCGCAACTATTCGTGGCGTAAGGCGTGGTGGGCAGGTTGCCGCCATAAATGGAGGAGCAGCCGGTCGCATTGGCCACAACCATGCGGTCGCCGAACAATTGCGTGAGCATCTTGATGTACGCTGTCTCGCCGCAGCCGGAGCAGGCGCCGCTGAACTCGAAGAGGGGCCGTTGCAACTGCTGCTGGCGCAAGGACGAGGTTTTAATCTTCCGGCGGTCGTACTCGGGCAACTTGAGGAAATAATCCCAGTTCGTCGCCTCGGCCTCGCGCAAGAGCGCCTGCGGGCGCATGTTGATGGCCTTGAGCTTGGCTTCGGTCTTGTTCTTGGCCGGGCAAACTTCCACGCACAGGTTGCAGCCGGTGCAATCTTCCGGCGCGACCTGCAGCGAAAATTTCTGGCCCTTGAATTCGGGAACGCGCGAGTCGCAGCTTTTGAAGGTGCGCGGGACGCTTTGCAGCGCGACCGGCTCATAAACTTTCGCCCGGATGGTGGCGTGCGGACAAATGGCGACGCACTTCAAACATTGGATGCAGGTCTTCTCGTCCCACACGGGAATCTCGAGCGCGAGGTTGCGTTTTTCAAATTGCGCGGTAGCGGTCGGGAACGTGCCGTCGGTCGGGAAACAACTGACCGGCAAGTCGTCGCCGTTGCCACCGGCGATGGGGCCGAGAACGTTGCGAGCGAACGCGGGCGCATTCGGCGTGATGGGTGGCAGCAGCGGACCGGCGCCGTTCAACTTGCAATCGGCCAGCGCGATTTCGTGCAGATGCGCGAGCGTGTTGTCCACGGCTTTCAAATTCATCTGGACAACTTCCTCGCCTTTTTTGCCGTAGGTTTTCTTGATGGAATATTTGATGGCGTTGATCGCCTCGTCCTTGGGCAGCACACCGGAGAGCGCGAAGAAACAGACCTGCATGATGGTATTGATGCGGCCGCCCATGCCGCTGTCGCGCGCAACCTTGGTGGCGTTAATGACAAAGAATTTTGCCTTCTTGGCGAGCAAACTTTTTTGCACGGGCGTAGGAAGCTTGGACCAGATTTCGGTCGGGGAGTAGGGCGTGTTCAGCAGGAATGTTCCGCCGGGCACCAGGCTGCGAAGCATTTCGTAGCGGTCGAGGAATGTGGGAAGGTGGCAGGCGATGAAATTGGCGCTGGTGATGAGATAGGTGGAGCGGATGGGCTGCGGGCCGAAACGCAGATGCGAGACGGTCATGGAGCCGGACTTCTTGGAGTCGTACACAAAGTAGCCTTGCGCGTAATTGCTCGTTTCCTCACCGATGATCTTGATGGAATTTTTGTTCGCGCCGACGGTGCCGTCCGCGCCCAGGCCGTAGAACAATGCGCGCACGACCTTGTCGGACTCGGTCGAGAATTCCGGGTTGTACTTGAGGCTGGTGTGCGAGACGTCGTCGTTGATGCCGACGACGAAATGGTTCTTCGGGGCTGCGGCGGAGAGGTTGTCGAACACCCCCTTGATCATGGCGGGTGTGAATTCCTTGGAGGACAGTCCGTAGCGGCCGGTGAATATTTGCGGCAAGGTTTTCAGATGCGAGCGGCCGACGGCGGTTTCTTCCATGAGCGCCGTGACGACGTCCTGATACAGGGGATCGCCGGTCGCGCCGGGTTCCTTGGTGCGGTCCAGCACGGCGATTTTGCGGACGGAGGCCGGCAGCGCCTCCACGAAACGATTGCCATCAAAGGGACGATACAGATGCACTTTGAGGACGCCTATTTTTTCGCCAGACCGATGCAGATACTCGACGGTTTCCTCGGCGGCTTCACAACCGGAGCCCATCAACACGATGACGCGCTCGGCATCGGGCGCGCCTTCGTAGTCGAACAGATTGTATTTGCGGCCGGTTTGCTCAGCGAATTCATCCATGACCTTTTGGACGATGTCGGGGCAGGCGGAATAAAAATGGTTCGCGGCTTCACGGCCCTGGAAAAAGACGTCGGGATTCTGGGCGGTGCCGCGCAGGACGGGTTTGTCCGGCGTCATGGCGTGGGCGCGATGCTCGGTGATGAGGTTGTCGTCAATCAACGCGCGCAAGACGGCTTCGTCGAGCATTTCAATTTTGGAAACTTCGTGCGAGGTGCGGAAGCCGTCGAAGAAATGGATGAACGGGATGCGCGAGCGCAGCGTGGCGGCCTGGGAAACGAGCGCGAAATCCATCGCCTCTTGCACGGAGTTGGCGGCAAGCATGCCCCAGCCGGTGGAGCGGCAGGCCATGACGTCGCTGTGGTCGCCGAAAATGGAGAGGGCGTGCGTGGCCACCGTGCGGGCGGTGACGTGAAAGACGGTGGGCAGGAGTTCGCCCGCGATCTTGAACATGTTGGGGATCATCAGGAGCAAACCTTGCGATGCGGTGAACGTGGTGCTCATGGAGCCGGTCTGCAACATGCCGTGGACGGCGCCGACCGCGCCGCCTTCGCTCTGCATTTCGACGATGCCGGGGATGGTGCCCCAGAGATTTTTTTTGCCCTCGGATGCCCATTGGTCGCACCACTCGGCTATCGGGGAGGAGGGCGTGATGGGATAAATCGCCATGGTTTCGTTGAGGCGGTAGGCGACGTAGGCGGCGGCTTCGTTGCCGTCAATGGTTTTAAAAACAGGTTTATTCATGTCAGATCGGGCCGGTTGGTTTGCTGTTTTAAATGTGTTCGGCGTTTCGTTATATTTGTCTTAGCGATCAAATCTTGGAGTTACTCTAGGCTTCAAGGCGGGAGCCGACTTCCCCGATTTTGCAAAACATGCAACGTCCGTTGCTTTCTTAGGAGCGCGGGCTTTAACCCGCCTCGACGTGAATTTGCAAGGCCATGCTGAAGCAGCGTAAACGCCGCGCTCGCAAAGGATTTGACTTTTTTTGCTTTGAAAATAATATCCTTGCATGAATCCATTGAGTCGCAGCGGCTTGTTTGTTTTTGGCGCAATTCTGGCGGGCGTGACGATGATGTTGTTGTCATGCTCTTCGCTCAAAGCGAGTGGCGAAACTTCCAACACATTGCGCGCTAGAACCTTGCTGGATGCGGACTGGTTCTTCCATCGCGGGGATGTGGACGACAGTAACGCCGTCGTCGCCGCCAATTTTGACGAGCGGCAATGGCAGTCGGTGCATCTGCCGCATGACTACGTGCTGGATGAGACTTACAACCAGACCAATGAGCGGAGTCATGGCTACCTGCCGTTCAAGGTGGGCTGGTATCGCAAGCACGTGGCCATCCCGGCGGCGGATGCGGGCAAGGTGCTGCGGCTGGATTTCGACGGCGTGTTTCGCAACAGCGACGTATGGCTGAACGGCACGTATCTCGGCAAACATTTGAGCGGCTACACGCCGTTCTCGTACGACATCACCAAGCTGGCGAAGTTGGGCGCGGACAATGTCATCACGGTGCGCGTGGACCCGACGGTGTTTGAGGGCTGGTGGTATGAGGGCGGCGGGATTTACCGGCACGTGTATCTCACCGCGCTCGCGCCGGTGCATGTGGCGCAGTACGGAACGTACGTTGTCCCCACCGTGCCGAATGGCGATCAGGGCGCGGACGGCGAGGCGGATGTGACCATCACGACCACGGTGGAGAACAGCGGCGACTCCGCGGCGGGATACACCGTGAAGTCGGAGATTGTCGCGCCGGACGGAACTTCGCTCGCGGCGATGAATACGCAGCAAAATGTGGCTGCGAATGGCAGCAGCGATGTGGTGCAGCACGTGGTGATTCCGAATCCGCAATTGTGGTCGCTGCAATCGCCGAAGCTCTACACGCTGCGCACGACGATTTTGCAGGATGGCCAGCCGGTGGATTCCACCATGACAACCTTCGGCGTGCGCACGATTCGTTACGACGCGGACGAGGGATTTTTCCTGAACGGGCAGCACGTGGAAATTCAGGGCTTGTGCGTGCACCAGGATTTGTCGGGCCTCGGGATTGCCGTGCCGGATAATTTGCAGGCGTGGCGCGTGGCACAGCTCAAGCAGGCCGGCTGCAACGCCTGGCGCACGGCGCACAATCCGCCGGACGAGTCGCTGCTCGACGCCTGCGACCGCCTGGGCATGATGGTCATGGACGAGAACCGCCACTTCGGCGATACCTACGTGCATCACAGTCCCAAGGGGACCACGGCGACGAACCTCCCCGACCTCGCCACCATGATTCTGCGCGACCGCAACCACCCGAGCATCATCCTGTGGAGCATGTGCAACGAGGAGCCGTTGCAAGGCTCGCCCGAGGGCGCGGCCATCTTCACGGCCATGATGCGCGTCGTGCATCAATACGACAACTCGCGGCCCATCTCCTCCGCGATGGTCGGCGGCTTTTTCACCGCCACCAACGACGCCGACGTGGAGGACGTCGTCGGCGTGAATTACAATGCCAACAAATACGATGACATCCACAATCGCCAACTGGACAAGGCCATGTTCGGCAGCGAGGACACGAACCAAAAAACCACGCGCGGCGAATATGCCGACGACAAAACCAACGGCCTGTGCAGCGCGTACAACCTCAGCGCCAAGGACTGGCAGGCGGTGGCGGAGCGGCCCTTTATGTGCGGGTCGTTCACGTGGACGGGCTTTGATTATCGCGGCGAGCCCAATCCCTTCGGCTGGCCGGACGTCAGCAACAACACCGGCCTGCTCGACCTCTGCGGTTTTCCCAAGGACAAATTTTATTACTTCCAATCCTGCTGGACGGCCGCGCCCATGGTGCACCTGCTGCCGGACAACTGGAACTCGCCGGGCCAGCCGGGCCAGAGCATCCGCGTGATTGCCTTCAGCAACGCGAAGCAGGTGGAACTGTTCCTGAACCGCCGCAGCCTCGGCGTGAAGGACGTGGCGCATGACGATTTCGCCGAATGGCACGTGCCATTCGAAGCCGGGCAGCTCGTCGCCAAGGCCATCAACGATGGCAAGACCGTCGCCACCGAGACGCTGGCCACCACCGGGCCGGCGGCGCGCCTCGTGCTCGCGCCCGGGCAGACCACGCTCGCCGCGAACGGCGAGGACACGGCCATCATTCCCGTGTCCATCGTGGACGGGCAGGGCAGGGTGGTGCCGGATGCGGACGACGAAATTACGTTCCAGCTCAGCGGCGGCGGACGCATTGCCGGCACGGGCAATGGCAATCCCGCCGACCATTCCGGCGACCGCGCGAATGTGAAGCGCGCGTTCCACGGCCGTTGCGTGGTGCTCGTGCAAGCTGGCGCGGACGCGGGGACGTTGCGGGTCACCGCCAATGCCCCCGGCTTCCCGCCAGCCACCGCCACCATCACGGTGAAATGAAGAATTAAAAGCATAGAAGCCAGAAGTCAGGAGTCAGAATTTGGGGCGAAACAGATTTGAACAACAAAGTAACAAAGTCGCAAAGGAAGAAAAACCGGCAGAACTTTGTGCCTTTGCGTCTTTGTTGTTAAATTCTTCATTCTCGTTTTCCCTTCATTGGATGTTGGATGTTGGATGTTATTGGCAGGCCGAGCTTCGGCTGTTGGTTGTTGAATGTTATTCGTCATTCTCAATTCTGGCTTCTGACTTCTGGCTCCTGTCATCAGATTCCCGCCCCCTCCATGGACTCTGCCATTAATAATTCCGGACCGCGCGCCTCCCTTCGCAGCTTGGCCTGATACTCAGCAATCTTCTGCGGCAACTCCGCATAAATCCGTTGCAACTCATCATAATCAAACGGCTCAAAATTCTGGTTCATCCGCCACCACCGGTTATACGCCTCCACCTCCGGGTCCGGATCAGGCGTATACGGCACGCTCGGCCTCAGTAGCGCAGACTTTCCAGTCTGCGAGTTCACGGGACTTTCCAGTCCCGTGTTCCCGGCTTGCGAGTTCCCGGCTACGACCGGCCGAGCTTCGTCCGGACTTTGGTCTTTAGACTTTGGACCTTGGACTCCCCCCGGGCTGATCCCCTCCGGGTCCTTCCACCCAATCGGCACCTTTCGATACCGCGTCCCATACGTATTATCCTGCGTGAACAGAGTTTCATATCCCGGTTCATCAAGATACGGCAAACGCTCCTCATGCAAAAATTGCACCTTGGACCTTGGATTTTGGACATCATTTCCCTCTTGACCCACCTTAACCCGGCTTAACCCATCCTCATCCTCATCGTCATGCTCATCCTCGCTAACTTTAGACTTTAGACTTTGGCCTTTAGACTTCTCCCCCCCACCCATCGCCGCCATCGCCTCACGCGCCGCCTCAATCCCCTGCGGCGGCGGCTCCACCTGGTTCCAATACGCCGCATCTTCGTCTTCAACTTCAGCCTTTAGCCTTTGACCTTTAGCCTTGTCTCGCTTCTCCCGCAGCGCCGTCCTTTTGACCCGGTCATCATCCCGCCGCAACCGCGACACCTCCCGGTGCATTTCCCGCACCCGTTGCCACCGCTTCTCCGGGTCCCGCTCCGGATCCAGCAACTCCCGCGAGAGCCCGTCCATTTCCAGCGCCAACAGAATGGCCAGCCGGTCGCCCAAACCCCGTTTCCCGGCCCGCTTCGCCAAATCATCCCCCCGCGTCACCACCCGGTCCATGCGCCCCCGCGCTTCCTCCAGCGCCAGCCACTCCACATGCCCCGACCGACGCCACGCGCACAAATTCTGTTTGTTGACCGGGCGACCCCCAAATTGCTTCCGCAGCACCGCCTTCACATCCCGCCGCCCGTTGAGCCACTCCAAGAGGTCCGGCCCCGGTTCCCCGTCCGCCAGCCGCCGCCCCAGTTCCTCCCGCACCTTCTTCGCCAGCCGCGCAATTTTTCCAGTATGTGTCGTCATAGTCATGGTCATAATAAGATTAATCCTTCAGTCCCATTATGACCCGAAATCCTGTCCAGCCATGTGCCCGGGGAATACAATCGTAAAAATCTTGTAGCGGCGTCTCGGCAGAG
>Ga0206970_10114_pt1 | contig 22409 bp, 22 predicted proteins | sample Alteio_BWOrgHeat_88_FD_152964 | JGI IMG/M metagenome (GOLD analysis project Ga0206970, IMG submission 152964) | Enriched cells from forest soil in Barre Woods Harvard Forest LTER site, Petersham, Massachusetts, United States -... | ecosystem: Environmental > Terrestrial > Soil > Temperate forest >... | reverse complement strand
GCACTTGAGATGCTAAAAAAACTCCTACAAGATGAGATAAAGACCCGCTCAAAAAAGAATATGGTGCAGGCGCGGAAATTTGGGGAGATGCTTGAGGAGACCATCAAAAAATACCAAAATCGCCTAATTGAAGCCGCGCAGGTGATAGAGGAACTCATATCCCTGGCTAAGGAGATAAAAGCGGCCAAAAACAAAGGGACAGAACTTGGCCTAAATGATGACGAAAGCGCATTTTATGATGCCCTAGCCGATAACGAAAGCGCCAAACAAGTAATGGGAGATGATAAGCTGCGCCTGATTTCACGGGAGTTAGTGGAAATAGTCAAAAATAGCACCTCTATTGATTGGACGGTAAAAGAAAGCGTCCGGGCAAAAATCCGCGTGAACGTAAAAAAGATTCTCAGGAAATATGGATACCCGCCCGATCTCCAGGAAAAGGCAACCCAAACTGTTTTGGAACAGGCGGCACTTTTATCACAGGATTGGGTTGATAGATAAAAAGGATAAAATCATTTCATGTCTGTTATTAACCCTAACGAAAAGATTCCCCGCGTATGGATAAAGGCTTTTTTCGGCTTTAATCCGGAGGAAGCAGGTTATCTCGGATTTACGAAACCTGGAGATCGTGACAGCTTCATAGATGAAGCTCGGAGCGGTGATTTAGTATTGATCTATGGTTCAACATCCAAAGAAACAGCTTTTGATGAACGCAGGCAGGCGCTTGGATTTCTTGAAGTTGATCTTATACGAGTTAGAGATATTGACCGGATGTCTGAGACAGCAAAACGTAATAAAATTGCGAATGGATGGGAAGATCGATGGACTCATGCTGTAATTGTACGTCGAGCATGGGAAATATCTCGAAAGATAGAGGTTAAAAATATAGCACCACAGACGTATATCCATAAACGCGCACGTAGAATTGCTTCGCGTGGAGCACTTCTGACTGAATCTGAGGCAGTGCGGGCATTGCAGCTTCCAGTAAAGCAAGCCAATGTGTATGGCGAAACGCCTGTCGTATCCTCTGATAGCCCGGAGAAAGTCAAAGAAATTGCCTCTTTTTTCAAACCATCACGGAGTATTGCCCCTTCATTTGGTGAGCGCATAAGTAATTATGTAGATGGCGAGTGCTTTCTATATATGATGATAGCAAAAGGGGATATTATGGGAATGCTTGGCCGCACTTCTGAAAAAATTGGTACAAAATATCTCGTAAAGATCGGCTATTCTAATGATCTAAATCGACGCCGTGATGAACTTAATGCGGGCATTCCACCCGCAAGTGCGTTCAAATGGGAGATTGATCTAAAATCAAAACCTTTTGCCAATGCTAACAGCGCAATCGAGGCAGAAAAATATTTAAAAAGCGTATTGTCGAAATGTTCTGAAAGTATGGGGGGTGAATTTTTCCTTGGTAATAAAGAAGTAATGGACAACGCTTTTTACGGAACACCAGGAGTAGGGTTTTTGATAACCGGTGCTTACCGGCGACCAAAGGGCGCTTAATACACTCAAATTGGGATTAGAATGCGTGAGAAACGAAAAGATGGGTTGTCTTCATACGGCTTTCTTCTCGACCGGGATGTTTCTAAAGTCATCTCGCTGTTCCCTAGAAAACGCACAAAAACTCTTGCTGATGTTGGGCTTTCAGAAAAAGCTATGGATTCCGAAATTGTCAAAGAGGCGTGGGAGCGGAGGCTTACCATTGTGACAGGCAACGGCGACGACTTCGTGCGGGAGATAGGTGTATTCCAAAGCCAGACAAAACGAAAAAATTGTCACGAATTACACGGGCTAGTCGTCCTACCGAATGGATTTGAAAATCAAAGACGGCTGTTGCAAGGGCTAGCGGATAAGCTCAGGCTTGGAAGCGAGGTGTTGACATGGGCAGATATTGCTGAGAAAAATTGCCTTGTGAAAGTGAAAAGGAGTGGAAAACCGGAGGTGAAAAGGTTTAAGCGTTGCTTTTACTGTCAGAAACAAGAGTTGGCGTGAAAGTTCGACACGGCATATCTAATCTCTTACCACGACCATCCGACGGTATTTAACAGGCGGCTAGCAATCGCGTCTGGGGGCATAATTGGGGGCATTTGGTATAACCACAATGATATATATACAGCAATTATAAATTGTTACTGCCAGATTGTGAATCCAGCCCGCGGCCATTTATCAAAATTGTCGTTTTTGGCAGTTTTTGTGCGTTTGCCAATTCGACAACCTGCGCCGATTGAGAAATTATATCAAATGGTTGCTTAAATTCTATTGCAAGGTTTTTGCCGTCCCAAATCGAGTTCGATACAAGATAGTCAAGCAAACGGCGCTTTTCGGCGGCAGTCTGGCGAATAAAGAGACTGTGCGCCAATTGCGCGAGTTCTAGGAGTTTCACACCCTCGTCAATATATTTTAGCCTGATATAGATCGCCTTTGGAGAAACATGGAAAACCCCCGCAAAGGGTTTCCTGCTTGTCACGAAACCCACGACCCGCGCACCATTTCACCTTGTAAACAAATCATGCACTGATATAAAAGTGCAAGACGTCAGCCAATTCTCCCATACACATAATAGAATGAACTTCGAATATGAATATACGAAGTAATAACATCTACTTTTATCCCAATCTAAAAAAGATCATTCGTTATATTGTGTTATTGGTTTTTCCATTTATTTTATTTTTAGTATTTAAAGAATTATTTAGGTTGCGGGCTTCCGAAATCTTCATCGGATTTGACGGTGGCTACATACTCAATTTTGCAACCAGGCAACTACGGTCAGACTCGGAGTTTCTAACGCTTAATTCGGATTTCCTGTCTAGTCTGGGGCATATTTATTATCCAACCAATTTCAAACTTTACCCGAGTTTTTGGTTTCTCTATTTTATCAGGAATATCAACACCGCCAAAGCGTCCCTTTTATCAATTGAATTGCTAGAGCTATCCTGTGCAACGTACCTTTTTGTCCGAACAGTGGGCTTATCTCGAGCGGTTGCTGTTATCGCGAGCTCTGTGGTGTGCATTTGTTTATTTCCTTTTTTCGGTTTGGGGTTGGTTTTTTCGCTGTTGCCGGTAGTTCCTCACATAGGGGATTCAATTGCTGCGGTCCTCTTGATGGTTGTTGTTTTCTGGCGTTTTGGTCGATATTCGATCCGTCGAGATTGGCCTTGGGCTGTTGCTTTCATCGGATTATCGGCATGGTGCGTATTTGCATCGATGGCCTCTTTGCTTATTGCGGCATGTTTTTTGGCGCTTACGATCCTTAGCGCTTTCTTCGCTTGCAACAGGGGAGAAATACCACGAAAGGCAGCTCTTATCGGAATCACATCATTACTTTTTTTGATTTTGGGACCGGGCTTGTTCCTGGCTGGACTTACGATGAATTCAGTGGGTTTTCTTTTCCCAAAAGAACTTGGGGATACCACCATGAATCTTCAAATGATTTCCATTTTTTTTCATAAAGATTCGTATGGCATGGCAGGGCCTATTCTGGTCATTTTTGCCATCTTGGGTGCTGGTTGGTCCATATTTAGCGCGAACAAATCCGAAAGAGTGTTCGCATGGGTGTTGTTGCTTTTTTTCTTCTTTATGGGGGTTGCAACACTCGTGGTTTTTTATACGAAAGCATGGAAGGGGCCGGAACCATTTTATCTCGAGATTTACTTCATTCCGCTCTATGCCACATTTGCGGTTCAATTAGTAAAGAGATTGTTGGAGCGTGCTTCAGGTTTGATAGCTCCTATTTTTCCAAAAGCACAAACCTTGAAACGATTCAGGCATTTCTTCCCGCCCGAATTTTGTTTAATTTTCCTGGCAATTGCATTTGCTGCGTGTTTGGTTTTAACAGGGTCAAAAGGGGATTATGGTTTTAAGTACCCACCTGACCGGTCATTGATAACCGACCTGCTTGTTAAAGAAATATCTTTGCAGAAAGGAACGGAATTCAGGGGGCGCGTTGTGACTTTAACCGGCAGGTCACTCTTAAAACCGGTAAGCTGGTTTGATCTCCATACTCAGGATGTATTGAGGGCATCGGCAATCGGAAACGAGCATCGTGTTACGGGGCTCAACTATTTTCATATTCCGAACCTTTTCCCCTATGGGCCAACGCTTTCCCCCGGCTATTTCGTTTTTAGCCGTATGTTTTTTGCAAGACAAGAAGATGTTCCATTGCGGAATATTGCTACGTTGCGAAAGATTGATCCACGCATGCTCGCAATGATCGGGATCAGGTACTTCATAACCGATGCGGAGAGCGATCCACCGACAATTTTGCGACAAAAAATACCCTCAAATGACGGTAATTTTCTATTTTTGTATGAGATTGAAGATGTCAATACCGGACAGTTTTCTCCTGTTGAACCCGTACAGGTTGGGTCGATTGACGAAGCATTCAATAAACTAAAGTCACCTGATTTTAATCCCCATAATAAATTTATCGTCTACAAACCATGGCCGGAGTCTGCTTCATTACTGCCCGCTAAAGAAACGAGTTTGGTATTTGAGGATCCATCGTTGCATTTCCGTGCATCGAGTGAAGGAATATCTGTCGTTCTTTTGCCGATTGAATACAGCAATTGTCTCGCTGTGCAAAACCTGACGGGAAATTTTGTCAAGGTCTTCAGGGCGAATGTCCTGCTTACAGCGGTGATGTTCGAAAAGCGCGTTGACATTCGCCTGCTTACCCGTACCGGGCCAATACATAATCCTGGTTGCCTGCTGGCCGATCGTGAAGATCTGCTCAATGAAGGCGTAAGTAAAATTGAAGGTAATGTAAGTTCAGTTCCCTAACAAACTATGAAAAAAATAGCCATTAGCCAATCAAACTACATTCCTTGGAAGGGCTACTTCGACATGATCGCCGCCGTGGATGTTTTCATTCTTTTAGACGACGCGCAGTACACAAGGCGCGACTGGCGTAACCGTAACCTTATCAAAACACCGCAAGGAACGCAGTGGATTACGGTTCCGGTTCAAACTAAAGGCAAATACCACCAAAAAATTAAGGAAACCGAAATTGACGGCGCTGATTGGGCATCAGCGCATTGGAAAGTTTTGGTACAAAACTATCTTCGTGCCCAGTACTTTACTGAAATTGCATCATGGCTCGAACCACTATATGCTGAGAAATCATACAGCTATATTTCCCAATTGAATCGCAGTTTCATTGAGGCAATTTGCTTTTACCTGGGAATTGAAACGACGATTAAAAACTCATGGGACTATGATCTGGTAGATGGTAAGACAGCGCGCTTGGTGGGTTTATGTATTCAGGAAGGTGGCACAGAATACATCTCAGGTCCATTGGCCAAAAATTATATTGAGGAGAACATATTTGCGGAAAAGGATATCTTGTTGACATGGTTTAACTACGATGGATACCCAGAATATCCACAACTTTGGGGAGAATTCATCCATGGCGTCTCCATTCTTGATTTACTCTTTAACTGCGGCAAAAATGCGCACCGTTACATGAGGTATGTTTAATTATGAAGCTTTCTATCGTCGCAACACTTTACCAATCAGCCCCTTACGTCAAAGAATTTTATCAACGGGCAAGCACTACGGCAAGACAAGTAGTGGGAGAAGATTACGAAATCGTTTTGGTAAACGATGGATCCCCCGATAGCAGCCTTGACCTTGCCGTACAACTAACGCAGGAAGACAATCACGTTGTCGTGATTGATCTCTCGCGTAACTTTGGTCATCACAAGGCAATGATGACGGGGCTAGAAAACGCCAGAGGTGAACGAGTATTTTTGATTGATAGCGATCTGGAAGAAGAACCGGAATGGTTAATTAATTTTGAAAGTCAAATGAACTGCGAAGCAAGTGATGTTATTTATGGTGTTCAATCCAAGCGTAAAGGCGGCTATTTCGAACAATTTACAGGTAAACTGTTCTATCGGGTATTTAGTTTTTTTACCGGCATAAAGCAACCAGATAACATCGTCACCGCGAGACTCATGTCGAGGCGATATGTTGATGCGCTGCTTTTGCACCGAGAGCGCGAAATTAATATTGGAGGACTTTGGATCATTACCGGTTTTAAGCAATGCCACCAAACCGTCCATAAGCACTCAAGCAGCTCTACAACCTATTCGCTGTCACGAAAGTTCAGTCATTTCGTCAATGCCGTGACTTCTTTCAGTAGCCTGCCGCTGGTGTTTACATTTTACTCTGGATTATTTATCTCAATAACGGCAGTAGCTTATATCTCTTACCTTATCATCAGGTATCTGTTTATTGCTGCGCCACCTGATGGTTATACATCACTTATTGCATCGATATGGTTTTTTTCAGGACTGATCATTTTTTTCATCGGTGTTCAGGGCGTTTATATTGCCAAGTTATTCTCCGAAGTCAAACAGCGACCCTATACGATTGTTCGACACGTGTATAAGGGTATTCTGAAATGACAGCCGCGAATAATATCCCAAAAACATCCTATGGCGTTCTTCAACAGAACCAATTCGACGCTGTTTTTGATAAAGTGGTTGAGGAGGTAAAAACGCTTGGGTACGCGATTGTGGATTCGGGCTATTCAGCACCTATCCTGCAAAATATATCCGACGAGTTCAATCGAACCCAGGAGCATTACGTTGCGATGTATGGCGAGTCTACACTTAAGAGCCTGAATGAGATCCACACCATCCGTTCACCACTCACGCATGGTGGAGAGATATTTCTCAACCTGGCGCTAAATGAACATGTGCTATCCGCACTTAGGAAATTAATACCGGGAAAATTTATCCTCAATCAGCAAAATGGAGTCATCAATCCACCGCAGGGAACTTCCAATCAGGGGGACTGGCATAGGGATCTTCCCTATCAGCATTTCGTATCGACGACACCTCTTGCCATCAACGCCCTGTTTTGCGTAGATGATTTTACTGTTGAAAACGGAAGCACATTTGTCCTGCCCGCATCGCATAAATCTGAAGCATTTCCTTCTGAACGTTACATACAAAACCACGCGATCCAGATTGAAGCAAAAGCAGGCTCGTACATTTTGCTTGACTGTATGCTATTTCATGTCGGTGGATTCAATAAGACGCATTCGGCAAGGCGCGCCGTGAATCACATTTATAACATTCCTTATTTCAAGCAACAGATCAACATTCCAAGAAATATGAAGGGTTTGGAATTGTCCGCTGAAATAAAAGATATCCTGGGATTTAACTATGTAGAGCCTGGTTCCATTGCTGACTACCTCGCAACGCGAACAGGTAAAAAATACTGATGTTTTCTTAATAATTACCATTGAGAGAGGATTCGGTGAGACGGGTGGTATTACCGCCCGGAGCCTCGCTTCAGTTAATGTATGTGAGGGGGCGTTTGCGCCACCCGATTAGTCATGCGCTGGGCACTTCCTTCCAATCGACGGCATGTCCACGTTGGATTGCTTGCATTGGTCTATTATCTGCTATAGATACTGTAGAAAATAGAATATTTTATGGTATTAAGCGCAACTATGGAAGTCTTCCAACAAAAAGGTGGCTTTACGATTTATGCGTTGATCGTGGTTAATGCGTTGCTTATTATCAGTCTCGGACCGATCGCCTATTACCTTAACGTGCCGTGGTTCTATGTAGTGGCATTCATCCTTGTCGGCGCGCGCGGGCAATCGCTTTTCATCCTGCAACATGAAACAATGCATGGGCTAATTTCGTATAATAAGAAATTAAATGAAGCGATGGGCATACTGCTCTCAGCCATGCTTGGTACACAGTTTTATACTGGCCGCAAGATGCATATGCTTCACCATCGTTTCGTCGGCACCGATGAGGATCCGAACATTGTCTATCATGGTATCAACGACAAACGCCCGGGGTATGCGGCGTGGATATTCTTCATCAAGAACATGCTGGGTTGGCGGTTGATTGGATTAGTTCGCTCGGTGGCCAGAACGGTGTTCGCGAAGCTCGGCATCATTAAACCTCCCTCACAACCCGCGCACGCGATGTTGCGAGTAACCTCGCGCGAGCAGATGATCGACCTTGCCGCATTATTCGTTGTGCAACTGGTTATTTTCATAGGCATGAGCCTTGTCGCACATCCGTTGATTTATATCGGTATATATATCTTGCCCCTTAGTACCCTCACCTGCTTGTTCGAGGCACTACGTTCCTTCTCAGAGCATGTACTCCCGCTGGGTACAGCAAGCAATGCGGTCGAGGAGAAGCGCGGCTTCTTTATGAAAGCATCGCCGCTCGAGTTGTTTTTCATCAGCCAGTTCGATTTTAATTATCACCACGTCCATCACCAATATCCAAACATCCCCACGCTTAATGTGCGCAAGATGCATGAATGGAAACTTGCTAACGACCTTCAGTTTAAGAATACGTATATTGAACGTCCCGGCTATGTGATGACGGCTATTCGCTATTGTCTAGGTAAGTCAATTCCTGGCGAAGGCATCATGTTACAACCAACCTAGGAATAGGCTATGAAATTCGTGAAAATTGATCCCCCCGGCACCTGGTGCAATAACCAGGCGCTACGCGATATCATCCGCTCCCTGCCAGGTAAGAAGAAACGCTTTGTCGACATTGGCTGCGGGGGCGGGCCGATTTCAAAAGTGCTACTTGATATGGATATGCAAGGCACCGCGCTTGATTATTCGGTCGAAGCATTGAAAGTATGCCGCTCACACCTGGCAGATTATGTAGTACGCGGACAGGTGGATATAGTTGAAGGCGATGCTACCAAGGAAATAGGTATTCCCACCGATCACGATTGCGGCGTTTCCTACATGGTAATGGAACATGTGGAAGACGATATAGGCTTCGCAAAGAAATGTTCGAGTTTCGTGCGTGATGGCGGACATTTCATTTTTGCCGTCCCAGGCCGGAAGGATAAATGGACGTTGGAAGATGAGACCGTCGGTCACCTGCGCCGCTATGACCGCGATGATTTGAAGCAAGTACTTGAAAAGGCCGGACTGAAAGATGTGAAAGTGATTTCCGTCGCCGTGCCGGTTGCCAACATGCTGCTTGGCATCAGCGATGTGATGGTGCGACGTAGCGCTGAGATGGCGAAAAAGGAATTGAGTCTCGAAGAACAAACCAAGCTAAGTGGCATACGCGAGATACCCTGGAAAACAGTATTTCCGTCTTGGGTAAGCATAATACTCAATCAAGCCACGCTTTATCCTTTCTTCATCATCCAACGCTGGTTCTATAATACCGGTTTTGGTGTGACGATGATCGGCTACGGGCGCGTATCGCACACGACTTGAGGGTGCTACATGAACAGTCTCCTTGACGAAGTGGCGGCTTATTATGGCGCGAAGTTTGCCGAATATGGCGATACTCCGCGTGGTGCCGATTGGAATAGTGTGGAAAGCCAGCATTTGCGCTTCTTGCAGTTATGCAAGATTATTGGAGGCGATGGGTTTTCCATTAACGATCTCGGCTGTGGTTATGGGGCCCTGGCAGAGTATCTTGCCGAGCATTTTAAAAATGTCATCTACCAGGGCATCGATATTTCTGTGCAGATGATTGATTCTGCAAAGAACCGTTGCAGAGATATACCGAATGTACATTTTTCTGTTTCAGGCAAGCCGTTTGCAAAGGCGGATTATACGGTAGCAAGCGGTATATTCAACGTGCGCCAGCAGCGCAGCGATGATGAATGGCTGACCTATATTCATCAAACTCTTGATATATTGAATGATAGCTCGACGCATGGATTTTCGTTCAATTGCCTGACCCGCTATTCTGATGCCAATAAAAAACGCAAAGATCTTTATTATGCTGACCCGTGTGCGCTATTTGACTTTTGCAAAACGCGCTACGCACGTAATGTCGCACTATTACATGATTATGGACTTTATGAGTTCACGACACTGGTGAGAAAATCATGAAAAAGAAACTCATAGTTTTCGGTTCTGGCGATATTGCGCAATTAGCTCATTATTATTTCAGCACAGACTCAGACTATGAAGTAGTTGCTTTTACCGTTGATGCTGCCTATCTGACGGAAAAGACTTTTTGTGGCCTTCCGGTTATTGCCTTTGAAGAAATCGACATGCGGTATGCGCCAGCAACAAATGATTTATTTGTGGCGCTAAGCTACTCTGAAATTAATGCTATTCGTAAGAAAAAATATCTGGCAGCAAAAGCACTGGGCTATCAATTAGCCAGTTTCGTCAGTTCCCGCGCTACCGTTCTGAATGACGGGCATATAGGTGAAAACTGCTTTATTTTGGAAGACAACACCATTCAGCCGTTCGTTACTATCGGAAACAACGTAACTTTGTGGAGTGGTAATCATATCGGGCATCACTCCATCATTAAAGATCACTGCTTCATCAGTTCGCATGTCGTTGTATCCGGTGGTGTTGAGATTGGGGAGCAGTGCTTTGTCGGAGTAAACGCAACGTTGCGAGATCATATCAAAGTGGGGGAAAAATGTGTAGTGGGAGCCGGATCTTTGCTGCTTACTGACGCAGAGCCGGAAGGGGTATATATGGGGACTGCAACCGAACGGTCGAAAGTTCCCAGTAGAAAGCTGAAAAAAATTTAGGAACTCCGGATGCGTTGGAAAAAGCTGGGGCAGTTATATTGCCCTCCAGGAAATCACCCCAAATTGTTGTCACACGCTGCTAATCCGTTAGCGATTTTGCTGGAAGGTAATATCTATCGTGTGCTATTTAGCGGACGGGATGAATTGAACCGCTCATCGGTCGGCTTTGTCGATGTGGACATCGTGAAAAAGGAGGTTGTGTATGTTCATGATAGACCTATTTTTGAGCACGGTGCGGAAGACTCCTTTTATTCGCATGGTGTAAGCATCGGGAATTGTTATGAGGCAGATGGGCAGCGGTATATCCTTTTCATGGGTTGGCAATGTCCGCCGGAGGCCCATTGGCGAGGTGAAATTGGGCGCTTAATTCTAGGCCATAACTGGTCTTTAAGCCTTGAAGATAATAGGCCTTTTATGGCTCTTGATACAGTGGATGCCATCAGCCTTTCTTACCCTTGGGTGCAGCATGAATTATCCGGCTCTTACAAGATGTGGTACGGCTCAACCCGGACATGGGACACCGGTAACGGCGAGATGCTCCATGTGATCAATCAGGCAAAATCATTAGATGGTCATCGCTGGGAAAAGGAAGGGTTGGCGGTTCCATATAAATTTAACATTGCACAAGCATTTTCTCACCCAACTGTTATTGGTAACAAGATTGATGGTTACCACATGTGGTTTTCCTATCGTAGTGGAAGCGGTGAATCCTATCGCATCGGCTATGCCTATAGTGGGGATAGCTTTGTGTGGGAGCTGGAGCTTGAAAAAACAGGCATAGATATCTCGCCCGATGGGTGGGATTCGCAGATGATCTGCTATCCATTTGTGTTCGATCATGGCGGCAAACGCTATATGCTTTATAATGGCAACGATTACGGCAAGTCTGGGTTCGGCATTGCCGTATTAAACTATTGATTACGTTACACGGTAGAGTCACTACTTCGTTTTATTTTTAAGGATTTTCTTTCCATGTCTGAAAGTCAACGTTGGATTCTGGCTAAAAATGATGCGGATACCATTGTTTTTAAGGAGGCTGTTCAGAAAGCGCTAATACATCGCGGGGTATCGGATTTTCTGGGGTTACGGGATCTGGTGTTTTTCTGGGGCGTAGTGTTTTTGTCCTATGCGGTGCTAGTGGCTAGTAATTTTTATTGGGGTGCGTGCCTGATTGCTTTTGTATTGGTAGCAAAGGCCCAGAACGGATTGTTGTTAAGCGGACACGAAGCAGTACATAAGCTGTTGTTCAGGAATTTGAAACTCAATGATTTTAGTGGGCAGTATTTATGTTTTGCGCCATTTGGCGTGGGATTTTACCGAGCCCGCTTGTCGCATATCGACCATCATCATTATCTGCTGAGCACTCGGGATGAAAAGCTGGATCAGCAACTTGATTTTCCTGGATTCGGCAGTTTTTTAAAGCATGTGATGGCGCCCTTGTTCGGTAGTTATCTGGTGAAGTTTGTGGGGCGATTCCTGGGGATGAAAACCAAACGACGGGCGCAACCGGAATTTACTTATCCTCCGAAGCTGGTACGGGCAGATATGTGGGCGATTTGCATGACGCAACTGTTATTTTTTATCGGATTGACATTGGTTGATTGGCGGCTTTACCCGTTCTTTTGGGCCTTACCGATCGTCACGCTTTCGGCAATGCTGCATAACGCCAAAGGATTCCTGGATCATTTGCGCTGGCCAAACGAGACTGAGGGAATGCTTTATTCTTATCGTCCCGGGCGCGTGGATCGGATTTTTTTCGGGATTCAGCAAATGAACCATGCTGAGCATCATTTGTTCCCGTATATTCCGTATTACCGGTTAGGGCATTTGAGCGAATCGGTGGATCGATTGTCGATGGTGCGACGCCGGGATGGGTATTTCCGGTCGTTACTGCGGTTTGGTCGAACGATGATAACGCCTCCCCGCTCGCAGGTTTAACCATGACGGTTTTTTGCCCTGTATGTCAGCAACATTCGAGGTTTTCCTATGTGCTTAATGGTTATAATTTTTATGATTGCATGGAGCAGGAGTGTCGGCATTGTTTCGTAAGCCCCGTACCATCGGATGAAGAGCTACTCAAAGCCTATGACATAGATTCGTCGAGTATCGCCAATTCGGATGGGTGGACGCTTGCAGAAGATTATAAGCGCAACCCCAAGATTATCCATGAATATTGCAAGCACACACGGCTCGCATGGCTGGAAAAAGTGGCGTGTGAGGTGCTGGCGGATAAAATGTCATATATTCTGGATATTGGGTGCTCGACCGGGATGTTTCTGCGCACGCTGAAGGATTTAGGTTATTCGCATCTTCAAGGGTTAGATATTTCGCCGGATGCGGCGAGGTTTGTAAGCGAAACACATGGGGTTCCCTGTGTGACGCGTATTGAGGATTTACCCGAAGGCCGGTTCGACCTGATTACCTGCTATGCAGTGCTGGAGCATGTGGGAGATCCGATTGCGTTCGTACAATCACTGTCACGCAAGCTGAAGCCGAACGGAAAGTTGGCAGTCCTGGTACCTAATTACAATAGCTATTACCGTAAGATTGTGGGCAAAAGTTGGGTATGGCTGATTCCACCGGTCCATTTGCAGTATTTCAATATGTGCAGTTTACGCTCCACAATGGAAAAAGTGGGGTTGAAGACACAGGCGCTGACGAGCGGGTATAGTGGAACGTATCTGTATCTTGTGGTTTATCATATAATGAAGCTATTGGGGCGACAGATGCCTTCAACGTCGCGTAGCCGCGATAGTGGGACGATGGCATTCGTCGAGGAAATAGAAAAATTGTTGAGGCTCCTATTGTGGCCAATGCGGAAGCTGGCGAAGAAGCATGGGCATGGAAATGAACTGCTAATTTTATCATCAAAGTGCTAAAAATGAAAATGATGCCGATGCAAACTTCCACGACATCGATGACCACATATGAGACCGCGTCCGCTTCCTTTGAGACATACCTCGCAGCACTCCGCGCTAACCTTGCTGAGCGTGAACCTGAATTACTTGCGGAATTTGATATTTATGCCGGTGAGGCACAGTTTGGACGACAATGGCTCCATGCAGAACTGCAGCAACTTGCACCGGGTAGCATCATTTTAGAAGTAGGCGCCGGTATGTTCCTGCTGGCCTGTCAACTCCAACGCGAAGGGTTTGCTGTAACGGCACTGGAACCTGTCGGCAGTGGGTTCGCACATTTTCATCGGTTGCAACAACTAGTGCTGGAATATGCTAAGCAACATCAGGTTATCCCCGAGATTTTTCCCTATCCGGCAGAAGAGCTCACTCAGGAAAATCGTTTTGTCTTCGCCTATTCGCTGAATGTAATGGAGCATGTCACCGATGTGCAAAAGGTGTTAGAGCGAGTGAGTGCGGCGTTGCGTCGCGGCAGCCGCTATCGATTTGTTTGCCCAAATTATGCTTTTCCTTTTGAAACCCATTTCCGAGTTCCTATTATAATTAACAAAAACATTACATTAATGATTTTTAAGAATACTATTTTGCATACCCCCAATCTAGTGGATCCTCAGGCGGGTTGGGACTCATTGAACTGGATCACCGTCACTAAAATACGCTGTATCTGCAAAAAGTTAAGAATTTCCGCCAGTTTTAACCCCACGATTCTCAATTTTTATGTGGATCGGGCGTTAAAAGAACCGTCCTTTTGTGCCCGACATCCGTTCATTCACCGCCTTATTTGTGCAATGCGGATGGTGGGATTGCTGCAAATGGTGCGCTTTATCACTATGCAATGGACACCAGTAATAGATTGCACTATAACAAAAAACTAGACTTTAATTGTCGCCATGCAACGGAAACGGTTATGGAAAAGTCGGCTTTGAACTCGCTGTCCACTAAACGCGGGAGAAGAATAAGTTCGCCCCTCATTCGCTATGCCTTCGTAGGGATGTTCATCAATATTTGCGGATATGCCATATATTTGCTTGTTACCTGGCTTGGGGTTAGTCCAAAAGTCTCTATGTCTTTCCTCTATTGTTTTGGCGCCGTATTAGGATTCTTCGGTAATCGTCGATGGACTTTTGCCCATAATGGAGAAATCTGGCATAGTTGGATGCGGTATTGGATTACCCATATGATTGGTTATGGATTGAATTTTTTTATGCTTTATTTTTTTGTTGATCGGATGGGTTATTCACATCAGATGGTTCAGGCGGCAGCGGTGTTCATAGTCGCCGGATTCCTATTCCTGATGTTCAATTGTTTCGTATTTCCAAAAGACCGGGCAGCTCAGACTTGTTAATAGATTTTATGGACGAACGCCTTGCTAAATTCTATGGATGGCTTCCAACCTATCATTGCAAAGAAAAAATAGGCCTACACAATACTTTTTAACTAATAGAATTTAAAATATGGCAATCCAAAAACACATCCCCTTTAACCAACCTTACATGACAGGAAAAGAACTGCATTACATCTCTGAAGCTCATTTCAACGGAGCGCTTGCAGGCGATGGGATATTTACTAAACGGTGCCAGACGTGGCTGGAAAGAAAAACCGGGTGCGAGAAAGCGTTGCTGACGCATTCCTGCACGGCGGCGTTGGAAATGGCGGCTTTGCTTCTGAATATACAACCCGGCGATGAAATTATTATGCCTTCCTACACATTCGTTTCTACGGCGAATGCCTTCGTACTCCGGGGTGGGGTGCCGGTCTTCGTTGATATTCGTGAAGACACATTGAATCTGGATGAACGCTTGATTGAGGTTGCTATTACCCCCCGCACGCGGGCGATTGTTCTGGTCCACTATGCGGGAGTAGCGTGTGAAATGGACATAATTATGTCCGTAGCCAGAAAACACGGCCTCATAGTGGTGGAAGATGCCGCGCAGGGTGTCATGGCCAGTTATAAGGGGCGTGCGCTCGGTAGCATAGGAAACCTTGGCACCTACAGTTTCCATGAAACGAAAAATATAATCTCAGGCGAAGGCGGAGCATTGCTGCTCAATGAACCGGAGATGATTTTGCGCGCCGAAATCATTCGGGAAAAGGGCACCGATCGTAGCCGTTTTTTCCGGGGGGAGGTGGATAAGTACACGTGGCAGGAAGTTGGCTCATCCTTCTTGCCAGGAGAGCTTACTGCCGCATTCCTATGGGCACAGCTTCAGGAGGCAGACAAGATTACAAAAAACCGTTTAATGATCTGGCAATATTACCATGACCGGCTCGAATCCCTGGAGTCCCTTGGCCTCCTTCGTCGCCCTATCGTACCTAATGGATGTACTCACAATGCACATATGTATTATGTGCTGCTCGCACCGGAGATAGACCGACAACAGGTGCTCGATGAATTTAAACAAAACGGTATCAATGCAGTTTTCCATTATGTCCCGCTGCATTTATCACCTTTCGGGAAACATTGCAGCAGAAGGCATGGAATGCTGGATGTGACGAACATTCAATCCGAACGTCTAGTCCGCTTGCCTATTTGGTGTGGCCTTAGTGAAGAACAGCAAGATAAGGTTATCGATGTACTCACGGAAGCGGTAAAACAATGTCCCAATGTAGGGTCTAGGCAGAAGTTGTTTGCTCTGTAGCCATTCATTTTTCTTGATATTTTTATTTTTTTGAAATTCTTTGGGTTCTATGAACGAGGTCTTGTCTTTTTGGTATCATGCCGCAATGTTCGGCAAGGCTTGCTATAAGAATTTTCTGGCAGAACACATTCCGGGTTGAGTTGCGTATGCACTATTCACCCAGCAATAACCGCTTTTTTACCGCGTTGGCCGTACCGCTGCTGGCGGCGCTGTATTTTGCTGCTTCAAAATTAGGCTTCACCGTGGCGTTCGCGGCCGAGCAGGTGACTGTCGTCTGGCCGCCGACGGGTATCGCGCTGGCGGCGATGCTGCTGTTCGGCTACCGCCTGTGGCCGGGCATCATGCTCGGCGCTTTCCTGGCCAACGTCACCACGCATGAACCCGCCGCTACCGCCTGCGCCATCGCTATCGGCAATACGCTCGAAGCATTCTGCGGCGCCTGGATGCTGCGCCGTTTCACCGGCTTCCATAACTCGCTTGGCCGCGTCAAGGATGTGCTGGGGCTGGTCATATTTTCCGCGCTGTTCAGCACGCCGATTTCCGCCACCATCGGCGTCACCAGCCTGTGCTTGGGAGGCGTGCAGCCGTGGGCGCATTATGGTTTCCTGTGGCTGCTGTGGTGGCTGGGCGATGCCACCGGCGCCCTGATTTTTGCGCCGATCCTGCTGGTGTGGGGCAGCCCGCCTTACTGCTCGTGGCGGCCGCGTAGCGCCGTCGAGGCAGTGGCGCTGATCCTCGGCGTGACCGCTACCTGCATCGGCATCTTCACCAATGTGCCGACCGCCGGCATCATCGGCGATACGTTCCTCTATCTTATTTTCCCGTTTATCATCTGGGCGGCGCTGCGTTTCGGCCAGCATGGCACGACATTTATCACCATGATCGCCTCGGCCATAACGATCTGGGCGACGGTGAACGGATTGGGACCGTTTACCCTGGCGGCGGCTGGCCAGAGCCTGGCGCTGCTGCAGATTTTCACGGCCGTCACGGTGGTCACGGGGTTACTCTTAAGCGCTGCCATCAGCGAGCGCAAGCAGGCGGAAAAATCGCGTGCCCGGCTGGCGGCCATCGTCGAATCCTCCGAAGACGCCATCATCGGCATAAACCTTGACGGTTCCATCAATTTCTGGAACGCCGGCGCCGAACGGCTGTCCGGATACGCCGCCGCCGAGATCATCGGCAAGCCGATCACCCTCATCATCCCTCCCGACCGGCGGCCGGAGGAACATCTGATCATGGACCGCGTGCGCCACGGCGAGCCGACGCATTACGAAACGGTGCGGGTGGCGAAGGATGGCCGCAGGATCAATATTTCCCTGAGCGTATCGCCTGTCCGCGACGATAGCGGCCACATCGTCGGAGCATCGAAAGTGGCGCGCGACATCACCGAGCGCGTGCAGGCCGAAGATGCCCTGAAAGAAGCGGACCGGCGCAAGGACGAGTTTCTGGCGACGCTGGCGCATGAGCTGCGCAACCCGCTGGCGCCGCTGTCCAATGCGCTGCACATCCTGCAATCGCCGGGTGCGGATGAAGCGCAGCGAACGGAAGCCCGCGGCATCATGGCGCGCCAGGTGCAACAGATGGTACGGCTGGTGGACGATTTGCTCGACGTATCGCGCATTTCCCACGGCAAGATAGACCTGCATAAGCAACGCATTACGCTGGCCGATGCGATTAAAAACGCGCTGGAAACGGCGAAACCCCTGGTCGAGGAGAACCGGCATCAACTTTCCGTGAGTCTGCCGGACGCCACACTGTGGCTGGATGCCGACTTGACCCGCCTGTCGCAGCTATTCGCCAACCTGCTCAACAACGCCGCCAAATATACGCCGCCGGGCGGGCAACTCCGGCTGGAAGCAACGGCGGAAGAAAATAACGTCGTGGTGCGCGTGTGCGATACCGGCATCGGCATTCCGGCTTCCATGCTGCCGCATGTGTTCGATATGTTCACGCAGGCGGATACTTCCATCGAACGCGCCCACGGCGGGCTCGGCATCGGGCTGACGCTGGTTCGAACCCTGGCCGAGATGCATGGCGGCAGCGTCGATGCCTTTAGCAAGGGGACGGGGCAGGGTAGCGAATTCGTGGTGCGGCTGCCGTTGGCGCAAGGGTCGCCAGCGGTTGCGCCGCCGCCGGCCAGACTGCCCCACGCAGGCACGGCCGATGGGGAGCAGCGCCGTTTCCGCATACTGGTGACGGATGACAGCCGGATGTCGGCCAAAACGCTGGGCTATATGCTGGAAATCATGGGGCACGACGTGCGTCTTGCCTATGACGGGGCGAACGCCCTTGACATCGCCAGGTCATTCCTGCCGGAGGTCATCTTCCTGGACATCGGATTGCCGGGGATGAGCGGCTACGAGATATGCCGGCAGCTGCGCGTTGACCCGGTGCTGGCGCACAGCGTCATCATCGCCCAGACCGGATGGAGCCAGGAGGAACACCGCAAGCGCTCGAAGGAATCCGGCTTCGATTATCATCTGGTCAAGCCGGTCGATTTGCAAATGCTGGAAGAGTTGCTGCTGTCGCTGAATCACGCGGCGTAGCTATGCCGCCAGGGGTATCGTCCGCTCGAAATTACGCAGGTAGTTTTCCACCAGCCGGTAATGAACGCCGTATTTGCGTTCGACGAGCAGCGCGATCCGGCGGTGGTCGGGCCCCAGGTTATCCAGTTCCCTGGCTGTCAGGCGGTTCCACTGTAATAGCAATTGTGCCCGGAGCGCCGGCCAGTCGCGTGAAATCGCTGCCTGAAAAGGTGTCTCTTGTGCCAATGTGCGATACATGGTTTTCTCCTTATATTGATAACAAGTTAGCGCAAGGGCGGCTAAAATCGCCATGTGGTTTGCCGTGGAGATTATAAAAACGCTATAAAAACATCATGAAACAGATGGATAAATTTTTCGGCAGGTGATAATTTCTAAGGCGATGTAAACGATGTAATTTTATCAATGTAATTCGAGCAGGTAGAGAAGTGTTATGCACCAGAAGAAAAGCACCGTCCTGGTTATCGAGGACGAACCGCCGATACGCAAAGTGCTCAATATCTCGCTGGACAGTGCGGGCTATAAAGTGATCGAGTGCGACAATGGCCGCGAGGGCATGCGTCTTGCCGCTTCCGTCCATCCGGAACTGATCCTGCTCGATTTGGGCCTTCCCGATATCGACGGCAAAGAAGTGATTGCCGGCGTGCGCGAATGGTCGCAGGTGCCGATCGTTATCTGCTCGGTGCGCAATACCGACGAAGAGATCATTCGAGCGCTGTCGGCCGGCGCCGACGATTACGTCACCAAGCCGTTCAATCCCGACGTGCTGCTGGCGCGCATCCTTGCCAATTTGCGCAAGGCCGCCACGCACGAGGCGGGAGAGCCGGTCCTTACCAACGGCTCCATCCGCATGGATCTCGTGCGCCATGAAGTATTCATAAAGGGGGAGAAAAGCGTTTTTACGCCCAAGGAATACGAATTGCTGCGCTATTTTCTCGTCAACCGCGGGAAAATGCTTACCCATAAGCAGATTCTCAAGGAAGTCTGGGGCGCTGCGCATACCGAGGATATGCAATATCTGCGCGTCTATGTCCGACAGCTGCGCGAGAAGATCGAATCCGACCCGGCAGCGCCCCGCTACATCGTGACCGAACCGGGCATCGGCTACCGGATGGAATCGGTGATCGAGCCGGTGGCCGGCTAGACGCCGTTTCCATTCTCAAGCAATCGTGCGTTCTTTCCCGCCTTGACCAGTTTTAAAGGCGTATCACGCCCGGTCTGCAACTGGTTGTGGATGATTTCGATCAGATCGTCCATGATGAACGGCTTGGTGAGATAGGCGTCCGCGCCCTGGGCCATCGCCATGTCCCTGACCTCCTGTTCCTTATACACCGTCAGCACCACGATCGGCATGTTCCTGTCTTTGCTCAGGTGTTTGAGCCGGGGCAGGATATTGAGCCCCTCTTTATCGGGAAGATGCAGGTCGAGTATGACCAGGTCGGGATGTTCCGTTTCGCACAGCATCATGCCGCCGGACGCGGTTGCCGCGCCGTGAAACGATGCACCCAGCGCTTCCAGCGAAATACGCAAGAAGGTAAGAATGGCGCCGGTATCGTCAATAGCCACGATGTGCTTGTTCGTAAGGGACATTGATCGCTCCATCGGTGTCTGCATTTGCATTTTTAGTTTCCTTTTTGCGCCATTGCGGCAGGCACAGCGTAAAGACGGCGCCGCCTTCGGGGTGGTTGGCGGCGGTAATCCAGCCACCCTGTGCCTCCATCACCGCCTTGCTGATGGCAAGGCCAAGCCCGGTGCCTGCGATCTGTGCGTCTTTTTTCAGCAGGCGGGCATATTTATCGAAGACGCGCTGAATCTTTTCCGGCGGCAGCCCGGCCCCGTGATCGCGCACTTCGCACAGCGCCCCTTTGCCTTCGGCGATGGTGCACAGAATCTCTATGTGCGTCCCGGCCGGGGTATATTTGCAGGCGTTGTCGAGCAGGTTCTGCAGCACCTGCCCGGTCATCATGACATCCATATACGCTTCGATACCGGCCGGGCAGGGATGCACCGTCAGCGGATGCTGCCGCAGCCGGTGCCGCAGGCGCCTGGCGACATTGTCAATCATGGGCTGTACGCTATGCCATTCTTTGTGGAACTGGATATTGCCGCTTTCCAGGCGGGTCATATCCAGAATATTGGTGATGAAGCTGTCCAACCGCTGCGCTTCCTCGATGGCGGATTCGATCAGCTCGTCGCGTTTCGCCGCCGTCAGCCGTTCGCCCAGGCTGCGGTGGACGGAGAGCGCCCCGATGATGCCGGCCAGCGGCGTCTTGAAATCATGCGACACGCTGGAAAGCAGCATGGAGCGCAGCTTTTCGCGCTCCTCGCGGATGCACGTTTCCGCTATCGAGCGCTCCAGCTCAATATGTTCGAGCACGCTTGCCGTCTGGTCAGCAATGGCGGTGAGCAGCTTGCCGAACCAGGCGTCGAGCCTGGTCTTGCCGCGCGGCCGGATGCCCAGCACTCCGATTTCGCCGGCCTGCGATAACATCGGCTCGAAGCGCCACGGCGTGCCCGGGTTGAAAGGCGAAGCGGTGCCGGTGGTTTTCATCTCCTTCCAGCAGGCGTCGAGCGCTTTGCGATCCGCCTCGCCCAGCGCCAGCTCCACCGGGAACGCGGGCGCGATGTCGCCGGGATTGAGCACCGGCGGCAGAAAGAATGCCACATCCACCTCAAGCATCCGCTCAAGTTCATGCTGCAACTTTTCCAGCGCCTGCTCGCGCGAGAACGCCTGCGAGGCGATGCGGTAGAGCGTGAACAGCGCGCTGGTGCTCATCTCGCGCCGGGCGGCTTTCTGCGCGTAATCCCTGGTCTGGCTGGTAAACAGCGAAATCAGCAGCGCCGCCGACAGGAACAGCCCGATGCTGAGCAGGTCGGTCACCGTGTTCAGGTTGAGTTCGTGATAGGGGGCGATGATATAATAATTGACGGTCGCGAAGCTGGCCAGCGATGCCACCAAGCCCGGCAGCAGCCCGTAGCGCCCGGCGACGAAGGCGCAGGCGATCATGAACAGCAACGCCACGTTCTGCTCGTTGATGCGAAACAGCGCCGGCGGCAGCAGCGATTCGAGGGCGCGCGCGCCCACATACGCCACGCCCACCGCCAGCAGCGCATAGACAAAATACATTGGCCGCACGGCGCGCAGGCGCAGTTTTTCGGCAAGGCTGCGCTGGTAATGCTGGCCGGACAGCGGCACCACTTCCACCTGCGTATACTGGCTGGCCAGGGCGACCACGCGCATCCACGGCATGGCGCGCCAGTGCCCGAACCTTCCTTCGCCTTCCATGCTGCCTACGATCACCAGTGCAATGCGCGCCGCTTCTTTTTCGAACAGCTGCGCCAGGCCTTTTTCGGTAGTATCGGCTTCGATATATTCCGTCTTGCCCCCCATCTGTTCGGCAAGCGTGAGAAGCCGCAGCATGCGTTCATGCGAGCCGTCGTCCGCCTGCCGAAGATGCGCCGGGGTTTCGACAAAAACGGCGCGCCATTTGCCGTCCTTCTCCTGCGCCCGCTGTTGCGCGATGCGCAATACCTTAATCGCCTTGGGGTGATCTTCGATACAGGCGATGACGAGATTGCGCGACGCCGGCGCTGCGGGGGCAACGGGAGCAATATCCATGTTTTTTTCTCCTCTAAAAACAGCATGTGCGTCCGAATATAAAAAATCTATAGGAAAACGATATAGGGTCTTCTTGTTTTTAGATAATTTTGAGGCGAATTGGTTGCATGTTGCGGCGATATGTTCTAGCGTTGCAGGCCATTAACCAGCATCCATCATGACTATGCCAGCA
>Ga0206970_10118_pt1 | contig 22726 bp, 15 predicted proteins | sample Alteio_BWOrgHeat_88_FD_152964 | JGI IMG/M metagenome (GOLD analysis project Ga0206970, IMG submission 152964) | Enriched cells from forest soil in Barre Woods Harvard Forest LTER site, Petersham, Massachusetts, United States -... | ecosystem: Environmental > Terrestrial > Soil > Temperate forest >... | reverse complement strand
TAATCCAAATCTCGGAGCAGAGTTACCACACTGGCGGTAACAAACCGTTTTTTAACGGCGTGACCCATGCGGTTTTGGCCGCCTTGCTAGCGAACACGGATCCGTTTTCGAACCTTGCGTGGTATGACGGGAAGATGCTGGAACAAAGAAAATCGGAGTTTGTGGACATGATCAGCGGCGCTATTGTGTCCTCCAATTTTTTTACCATCTGGAACGTCCCTCCCCTGCTCGGCCGGACTTTTGCCCTGAACGAAGCGGCGCCGCTCGACGACGACGGGATTCCCAAGCAGGACACGGCGCTGGTATTAAGTTACTCGTGGTGGCAGTCCTTCTTCAGCGGCGACTCAGAGGTCATTGGAAAGCACGTCGAACTAAGCGGGAGGCGGTTCACGGTGATTGGCGTGATGCCTTCTTATTTCCAGTTTCCGGCGAGGTATAGCAAGTTTTGGTATGCCGGAGAGCCCTTCCGACTCCACTCGATAGAGGGCAATAACACCAAGGTTTTGGCACGGCTGAACCCTATTGTCTCCCAAGAGCAAGCGCTCGCGATGCTGGAGGTGGCGGCCAATCGGATCACTAAGAATCCTGCGGTCGTTCGTTACGCTTGGGATTGGCATCACAGCCACAAATTCGGTCTGTGGATGCGGCCCTTGCGCGACGAAATCGACGGCAGTTACGGTTCCGACGATCTCCACCGAACCCTCCTCGGATTGCTGAGCGCCATCGGCTTCGTCATGCTGATCGTTTGTATGAACATCGCCAATCTGGCGCTCGCGCGGACCGAGCGGCGGCAACAGGAAATGGCGGTTCGCGCCGCGCTCGGAGCGGGCCGAATCAGGCTGGTGCGGCAGCTATTGACTGAGAATTTGCTTCTGGCCGGCGTCGGCGGAATCGCCGGAGTCGCGGCAGCCGCGGCAGGAATGAAAATACTGATCGCACTTATACCGCAGTCCGTGCCGAGTTTGCGACCCATTCAAATGGACGCGCAGGCTTTGGGGATCACGCTCGGTGTTTCCGTGCTAAGCGGGTTGTTTTTCGGCCTGGCGCCGGCGTGGCACGCTGGTCGCATCGCAGTGGGTGAGGCGCTGAAGCAAGGGGGCGTCAAATCGAGTCCAGGCGCTGGGGCACGGCGCTATCGCAACAGCTTGGTCATCGGTCAGGTAGCTTTAACCCTCGTTTTACTTTCGGGGGCAGGACTTATGATCGACAGCGTCGCGCGGCTGCTTCATACGAAACCTGGCTTCGATGCCGGCCATCTGTTGTTCATCGACGTAAATCTTCCCAGGACGCCGGAATATGACGGCGAAGCGGGAAAGCCGCAGGAACTGCGAAACAACCTCCTCGCCGACTTGCACCGACGTCTGGCCGCGCTGCCAGGCGTTGCGGCGGTCGGTATTGGGAAGGACTACTACGATCAGAATTACGACATCGAAGGTCGTCCGGAAAAAATCACACTACGGTGGGCAGGGTCTGGAGTGGAGGAAAGCGATTGGTTCCGGGCGATGCGGATTCCGTTGCTGGCGGGCCGGCATTTCGAAAAGAGCGACATCGGCGTCCAGATGGGAACCGTGATTGTGAATGAAACTATGGCCCGACTCTGTTGGCCCGGCGAGAACGCCCTCGGCAAGAAATTCCATGCCATCAAACGGTTCGCTAACGACGAACGGATGTTCGAAGTCGTTGGGGTCATCGGCAACGCTCGAACGTTTAAGTATGACGAACCTGCCCGCCCGACCTTCTATCGGCCTTATCAAGAATTAGACGCAGGTGGCATGGAACCCAGGCTCGCTGTGCGAACGGAGATGGATCCGCGCACGCTCGTTAAGTCGGTCCTGCGCGAACTGAAGGCCGCGGAGCCTGCGATGAGGACGCCGCGCATACAAATCGTCCGCCAAATATTGTACGACGGCACGGCGGCGCAGCGCACATACATGACCTATTTGACGCTCTTCGCGGGCGCGGGTCTTTTTCTCTCCGCGCTGGGAATCTACGGGGTTCTTGCCTTCTCGGTCACGCGCCGCACCCGCGAGATCGGCGTCCGGATGGCGCTCGGAGCTCAGCGCAATCAGGTCCTGAGCATGGTCATGGCCGAAGGGGGCCGAGTGATTCTTGCCGGAGTCGCGCTGGGACTGTTGGCGGCGTTGGGGTTTACGCGACTGCTTCGCTCCCAGTTGTTCGAGGTGAGCGCAACCGACCCGGTCGTCATCGGGAGTGTCGTTGTGGTGCTGGTTGGCGTCGCGCTTTTCGCTTCCTATTTGCCCGCGCGCCGCGCGGCTAAGGTGAACCCGATGGAGGCGTTGCGGGCCGAGTGAATACAAAAGCGAGCTGCGCCTAATGGAGCATCGGCAAGGGATTGCCTTCGCGGACCAGCTTGGCGTCCAGGTCCAAATACCAGTCCAGCCGCCGGTGCGTCTCGGCTTCGTCGATGTGCCGCGCCATGATGAGGTAGGCAGCGTAGTGGTTCCCTTCCGATTCGACCAAGCTGGCGTAAAACGCCGCCAACTCTGGGTCTTGCTCCCGGAGGGCCTGGCCCAGGATTTGGAATTTCTCGCAACTGCGCCCCTCGACCAAAGCGCAGCAAATCAAATGATCGATCACCTGCTGCTGGACGCCGTTTCGAACGGTTTGCATGAGGCCGCGAATCCAAGGACTGCGGAACGGCTGGCCAAAGGGAATGCCGCGTCGCTCCAAGATCCCCAGCACCAGTTCGAAATGCTGGAGTTCTTCGATGGCAATAGAGTTCAGCTCATGCACGCGGGGAAACAGTTGCCGGTATTTTTCCAAGGTAATGGCCGTGGTCGCCGCCTTTCGTTCCAAATGCGCATGGTCGATCAGAACCGCTGCCAAGTTGTTCTTAACCTTGGGCAGCCAGTCGTCAGGGACCTTCTCACGGAAGAGGAGCACGGCCCTGAAAGTAAGTCCTGGTTTGCGTGGGGAAAAGCAACCACCGCGATCAAATGCTGGGACTGGCGTTTTCAAGAAGAATTCGCCATGATGCCCGGATGTTTCAGTACGTCACTGGCGCGGAGCCAAAGACTTGGGTCCCCGGCCCCTACCCTGGCGTGCAACTTTGCGTGTTGCACAGGAACCAGGACACGGGAGGGTTGTGCGTTTTGAGGAAGTTCGAGTCGGGCATCACTGTGCCCGCGCATGTTCATGCGCAAGCCAGCGAAACGGTGTATGTTCTCCAAGGTGAATGGGAGGAAAGCGGCGTGGTTTACGGCCCCGGAAGCTTCTTCCATGCTCCCCGAGGGGCCAAACATGGACCTCATGTCGCCCGGACAGAAGTGTTGAGCTTCACGGTTTTCGATGGGCCGCTTACGGTTGCGTGAACACCTTCGCAGCGGTTTGGTCCATAAGGAACAAAGGGTTCGAAATAATCGCCGCCTCGCGGTGCCAGGGTTCCGAAAAGATTCGAGCATGAGTTTCGGTTTGTTGCGGTTTGCGACCGGCGTCCAGCAAAAGCTGGGACGAGTGCTTTTTCCCACCCGCATACCGCCGGGCACGGAACCCTCGGAACCGTCCGGTTCCCCGGAAACTGGCGACAAAATACCTCGGCTGGCGCCGATCCGTGAAGACGACGACCAGCGGGCGGTTCCCAGAGAGATCCTCAAGAAGATCCGCCAAATCGAGATCCGAACGCGGCGCTTGGTCAGCGAAACGCTCGCCGGCCAATACCATTCCGCTTTCCGGGGCCAGGGCATGGACTTCGATGAAGTGCGGGAGTACCAGCCGGGGGACGACGTCCGCTCCATCGATTGGAACGTCACAGCCCGGATGAACCATCCGTTCGTGAAGAAGTTTCGCGAGGAACGCGAGCTAACGGTCATGCTGGTCGTGGACTTGAGCGGCTCGGGACTTTTTGGTTCAGGCGAGGTTTCGAAGCGGGAACTAGCGGCGGAAATCGCTTCGGTGCTCGCGTTTTCCGCAGTCCGAAATCAGGACAAAGTGGGGTTGCTGCTCTTCACGGAGACGATCGAGAAATTCATCCGTCCCGCCAAAGGCCGGAGGCATGTGCTCCGGGTGATCCGCGACATCCTCTACCACCGCCCTCGATTTCGCGGGACGAGCCTCAACGGGGCGCTGGAATTTCTGCAACGCATCTTGCCGCACCGTTCTGTCATCGTCGTCCTTTCCGATTTTCTGGGCGAAACCAATCCCAGCCGAGCCTTGATGCAAGAGCATCTGAGGCAGAGGACCGTTCATTCGGAATCGCTGGGACGCCTCTCTCAAGCCACTTTGAATCAACTCAGCCGGAAGCACGACGTCATTGCCGTGCAAGTAACCGACCCTTGCGAATTGGAGCTACCGAATCTGGGTCGGCTGGTGCTGAAGGACTCCGAAACCGGAGAAGTGGTGGAGATCAACACCGCGGACCAACGACGCCGCGAAGCCTTCGCCTCCCGGCAGGACAAAACCCAGAAGGAACTCGAACGCTTGTTCCGGGCCGCCAAAGTCGATCACCTGCATGTTTTCACCCCAGAAACCGGCCAGGCGGAGGATGTGTATATCCAGGAGCTCGTCCGCTTCTTCGAGGGCCGCAACCGAAAGCGATGAAAGGAAGTTATTTCGATCCCAGCCCCTCCTTCGAGCGGACGCGCGCAAGCACATCCTGCCTGCGAGCGAGCTTGGCCAAGATTTTTGGCAGCGCAGGCCCATTCGCCGCGACTGTTCTAATGGCGTTACAGAGTCCGGCAGCGCAATTCGGCGCAGCTCAGACCAATTTGGACACGCTGAGCGATATCCGAGGTCCCATTGAAATCCCAAGCATCTGGTCCTGGTTGCTCCCCGTGCTAATAGCGGCGGCGCTGGGAGTCTTGGCCTGGGTCTGGTGGATCCTGCGAAAGCGTCGCCGAACCACGGCTCAAATCCAAGAGACCGCTGCGGATCGCGCGCGCATGCGTTTGCGTGAAGCTTGGAAGTGCGTGGATCGGCCCGAGCGTTTTTGCACACGGCTATCGGAAATCGTGCGGGTTTACCTCGAAGAACGATTTCGTTTGCGCGCTCCCGAGCAGACGACTGAGGAATTCCTCGCGGACACCCAGAAGAACACCCTCCTCGACCTGCGACACCAGGGCCTGCTGGCCCAATTCCTGGAACAATGCGATTTGGTGAAGTTTGCGGGGCAGGAGCCCGGTCGCAAAGACCTGGAGCATCTCCACGATGCCGCCACCAACTTCATTGAGGAAACCGGCTATGAATTACCAACGCTCGAACGGGCGTTGGTGCAAAAAGTGGAGGCCCCATAAGCTACTCATTCGCCCAACCTTGGTGGCTGCTCGGGTTGCTGGCCATACCAGTCCTCGCCTGGCTGCGCGGGCGGCTGGGCCGGGAATCCGCCTTCTTATATTCGAGCATCTCGCTAGTTCGCGGCATCACCGAACTCTCCCGTTCGCGGGCGGGCGCTTTTCTGTTGAGCCTCCGCTGGCTGGCTTTGGCTTTATTCGTGATTGGGATGGCGCGCCCCCAAGAGGCAGGCGGCAACAAAGCCCCTCAAAAGGCCAGCGGCATCGATATCGTCGTCGCGATCGACCTTTCGGGAAGCATGAAGAGCGAAGACTTCGAACTCCATGGGGACCGAGCGAGCCGTGTGGATGTCGCCAAGGATGTGCTGGACACCTTCGTCCAGCATCGTGTCGACGATCGCATCGGCTTGGTGGTGTTCGCCGGGAACGCCTATGTGGCCTCCCCCCCTACCCTCGACCACGACTTCTTGTTGCGAAATGTGCAACGATTGGAGGCGCTGAGAGAATCGGGCACCGCCATAGGCTCGGCGCTGACCACGGCCGTAAACCGGTTGCGCGATCTCAAATCCAAAAGCAAAATTGTGATCCTGATGACCGACGGCCAGAACAACGCCGGAACGATCTCGCCCCTGACGGCGGCCGACGCAGCCCAAGCCCTGGGCGTGAAGGTATACACCGTCGGGGTCGGCATTCGGGGCAAGGCGCCTTACCCGTATGTCGACGCATTTGGCCAGCGCCGCTACCAGATGGTGGATGTGGATATCGACGAAGACACGCTCAAGAAAATCTCCGACCGCACAGGAGGGCGCTACTACCGCGCCGATAGCACGGCGACGCTGCATGCAATTTATGACGAGATCGACAAGTTAGAGAAGAACAAGGTCGAGACCAAGCGGCACGCTTATTACTCCGAAATGATGGGATGGGTCGTCGCGCCCGGGCTGGCAGTGCTTTTCTTGGAAACGATTCTAGCTCAAACTGTGTGGAGGAAACTGCCATGAGTTTTGCCGCGCCTTTGTTCCTTTGGCTCATGGGGGTCCTCGCCCCGCTTACTGCTTTCTTCCTAGCCTGGGCGTGGAAACAAAAGGAGCGAGCCATTGGTCGTTTCGTGCGCTCGCGTCTGCTCGCGCAGTTAACCATCGGCGTATCGCATCTGCGCCAGTGGATCAAGTCGGGCCTCATCGTGGCCGGAATCACCTTCATTTTCGTCGCCCTCGCCCGTCCGCGCTGGGGCCTCGGTGAGGAGATCGCACGCGCGGATGGCATCGACATCGTCGTCTGCGTGGATGTGTCCAGATCGATGCAGGCGACGGACGCGACGCCCAGCCGCCTAACGCGTGCGAAGCTGGCATGCTATGATCTCCTTCAGGCTTCGAAATCGGACCGGCTGGGCTTGGTTGCCTTCGCGGGCCAGGCTTTCTTGCAATGCCCCTTGACCCTGGACGATGAGGCTTTCCGGCAAAACGTCGCGGCGCTGGACACCGACAGCATCCCGGAGCAAGGCACCGCGTTGGGAGGCGCGATCGAGGAAGCCAAAGCAGCCTTCGGCCCGGATGCCGCCACCGAAAAAGCAATCATTGTCATCACGGATGGGGAGGATCACGAACCCGGCGCGATTGAATCGGCCAAAGAATGCGCCAAGGCCGGGATAAGAATCTTCACCATTGGCGTGGGTTCGGCAGCGGGAGAATTGCTCAAGACCACCGATCCCTATGGTAACGCGGTGTTTTTCAAGGATGACGAGGGCAATCCCGTCAAGTCGCGGCTTAACGAAGAGTTATTGACGCAGATTGCCGGAGCCGCGGACGGCTTCTACCTGCATCTGCAAAACACCGACACGATGGGAGAACTCTATAAACGGGCCTTTTCCAATGTCCGGCGGACGCGGTTTCATACCGCGGTGTTTCGCGAATGGATCGAGCGTTTTCAATGGCCGCTGGGGCTGGGAATCCTGCTTCTCGCGATGGAGATTCTAATCCCCGATCACCGTCGTCCCGCCTCCCGCCCCGCCCCGGTCAAACCGAAGCCTGGAGAAACCGTCGCGGCGGCGGTCGCGGCCGTTTCGATCCTGCTGCTCGCAGCGTGCCCGGCGGCCCAGGCTTCGGCGGGCAGAGCGGAAGCGGATTATAAGAAAGGCCTGTTCAAGGAGGCGCAAGAAGAATACGAAAAAGAGGCGAAAGACAAGCCCGCCGATTTGCGGTTTAGGTTCAACGCCGGAACCGCGGCGTACAAGGCGGGCGACTACAAGGCGGCGGCCGGAATGTTCGAGCAGGTTTTAAATTCGCCGGATCTCAATTTGCAGGAGCAAGCCTGGTATAACCTCGGAAACTCCCTCGTCCGCAAAGGCGAGGAAACCAAGGAAGCCGATGAAAAGCGCCAGCAATGGACGCAAGCCATGTCTAGCTATACCGCCGCGCAAAAACTGAATCCCCAGGACGCGGACGCCAAGCGGAACTACGACTGGGTCAAGAGGAAGCTGGAAAAGCTGCCCCCGCCCGCTCCCGAACAACAGAACCAGCAAGATCAGAAGAAAGATTCTAAACAGGACGAGAAGAAGCAGAGCGATCAGAAGAACCAGCAGCAATCCTCGAATTCGAAGGACCAAAATCAACAGCAGAAGGAGAATCCAAAGAGCTCCGACCCAAAACAGTCTCAGTCGAAGGATCAGTCCCAAAAGGACGGCCAGCAGAAACAAGACGCCTCGCAAAAGAAAGACGGCGAGAAGAAAGGGGATCAGCAACAACAAACGCCGGGCGACCAGCAGGGAGCTGCTGCCGGTGACAAATCGCAGCAGGGTTCGAAGAACGATGGTTTGAAGCCGCAGCAAGCCAGCGAAGAGCAGCGCGCCGCCGCGCAACAGGCGCAGGCGCAAGACGACAATGCAAATCAACAAGGGAAAATGTCGGAACGGCAGGCGCTGCGGCTGCTGGATAATCAAAAAGGCGAGGAAAAGGCCTTTGTGTTCCGCGTGCTCCGCGGCAACGGTTATACCAACGGAGAAACGAAAGAGCTGCGCGAAGCACGCCGAAAAGCATGGTAAACTCACCCCAATTATTGGAGGCGTCCCAAGGGAAACCCTTCCCGGCCCACGGCGCTTGGAAACCGACCGCGTTCCTGCTCCTGTTTCTTGCATGCTTCGCCTCCGCCCGAGCGGCGACCGCCCGGGCGGCGTTCGACCGCCTTTTCATCGAGCTGGGCGAATCCGTGGAATTCTCCGTCGTCGTGGAAGGCGCCCAAAACGCCGAACCGCCCAAAATCCCTCCTTTGCAAAACCTGGCCAAGGGTTTTTATAAAGGTCCTTCCCAATCGATCAGCACCATCAATGGCAATACCACCTATCAGGTCACTTATCGTTACAGCCTGCAGCCGGGCGCCGCGGGGGATTTTAATGTTCCTTCTCTTTCCGTGATGGCCGACGGCAGCAGCCTGGTCACGCCGCCTTTGCGATGCCGGGTTTTGCCGTTCACGCCGCAAACCAACAAGATGTGGCTCAAAATATTAACCGAGCGCGACACTTATTCGCTGGGCGAAGTCATTCCATTCGAGATTCAACTTTATTCCGGATACGATCTGAAGGGCGGCTCGCCACCGACCCTGAGCTTGGATGGATTCGTCACCAGCCATGAACAGAAGCAGTCCTCGGCGCAAACGAGCAGACCAGGCGAGAATCAGCCGTTCTCCGTCACCACTTTTCGGATGACGGCAACGCCGACCAAGGGCGGGGACCTTACACTTGGCCCCGCCAGCATGGAGATCATCATCGCGGTGCCCACGGGACGCCCCACGCGAGGGTTTTTCGATGAAATCTTCGGCGGAGGCTATGAACAACGGCGGATTACCTTGAATGCGCCCGGAAAAATACTGCACGTCGCCCAGCCTCCCCTCGCCGGCCGCCCGCCCAACTACTCCGGCGCGGTGGGAAGATTCGCCGCTGAAGCGACTGTGTCGCGGACCAACCTAATGGCTGGCGATCCGATCACCTTGAAAATCACGGTCACCGGCCAGGGAGCTTTCGATACGCTGCCTACGCCGCAACTTGCGGAACAACCGGGTCTAAAAACCTACGCGGGCACTAATTCCTTCCAATCCGGAGACAGCCTGGGGCTGATAGGCTCCAAAACCTTCGAGCAAGCCGTCATCGTGGAGAGCTCCGAGGTCACTGCCTTGCGCTTCGAGCCCTTTAGTTTTTTTGATCCCCAAGCGCGACGCTATGAAACCGTGTCCCTAGCGCCAATCGCAATCCATGTTTCAGCGGCGCCAGCCAGCCCGCCTCCGCCTGGCGCCGCGTCTGCAAACGCCTCAGCCTCGCCGACGAACACGGATGTGATCGCAGCCAAGGATGGCTTGCGCCCCCTGAAAGTAGGCATGGGCGATCCGGCGCCGCCGGACGGCGGTTTCGCAGCCTCCGCCTGGTTTGCGCTGGCAGCGACTGCTCCCTTGTTACTTTATGCGGGCTGGGCCGCCGGAACCCGCGCAGTCACCGCGCGGGCCGCGAAATCTCGCACGGCAAGCGACCCTCAAATCCGCATCGACGCCTTGCGCAATGAAATGAAAAAGGCCGCCGAATCCGGAGATGCCGCTTCCTTTTATGCCGCCGTGAACCAGTTGCTCCAAGCGGAAATCGCCTCCTTGCTGCATATTCCGCCGAGTTCAGTGAATGGCGAGATCGTGGAACCTCAGTTATTGCCGTTGGGACTCCCTGTCGAAGATGGAACCCGGCTGCGCAAATTATTCGAAGGGGTCGAAGCCGCGCGTTTTGGCGGAGGCGCCACGCCCGGGGCTCTTCGATCTACCATGGAAGAGGCCGAGTCGACCTTGGCGGCTCTGAAGCAGTTGCATTGGAGAAATTAGAAAATAATACAAACGCTCTTTGCCGGGAAAAAACCAGATGAAGGCTGACAAAGGAATTGAATCGAAGCCTTGGTTCCGTCCCTCGACGCCTCGCGGTCATCTACGCGCCTCGGAAGCCCGGCATGCATAAATATTTTCGCATGCGTTCCATGACACCACCTCGCGATGCCTGCGGCGGCCAAGCCGTCATAAGATACTGTCTGGCCAGTTTCCCCGCCTTGCTTGCCACCCTCCTCGTGCTTGGCTGCCTCTCGTGCACGGCCCGCGGGGACGCCTTCGACGACGCGGCGAGGTCATACGAAAAAGGCCAAGGTCCAGAGTCCGTGGCGGGATTCGAGAAATTGATTCAAACTCACGGAGCCTCCTTCGAATTGCTCTACAACCTCGGCAATGCCCACTTTCGCAACGGTTCACCCGGCAAAGCCCTGAATGCCTGGCGGCGCGCGGAGTATCTCCGCCCGCGTGATGCGGATTTGCAGTCGAACATTTCCCTCGTCGGCCGCCAGGCCAACGCGACGGAATCAACGGAGCTGGTCCGAATTGGCCGACGGATTCGGGTTCAAGAAGCCGCCTGGGCAGCACTTGCCTTGAATTTAATCTGGGCCGGTCTGCTCGCAACGGGCGCTTGGCGCGCCGACCTCCACCATCGGCTCGGTCTTGTTCGATGGCTGGCTGGCGCCGCAAGCCTGGTTTGGTTCGCGGGTTACGCCGGCGTATGGTGGTGCCACCATGAAGCACCGGACTTAGTCGTGGTTGCGGCCGACGCCGCGGTGCGCAGCGGTCCTCTCGAAGAAGCACCGATTGCCTTTTCCACTCCAGAGGGATTGGAGCTGAAGACGATCGACGCACGGAACGACTGGCTAAATGTGACCGATTCCAACGGCCGGCAAGGATGGATCATTAAGACCCAGATTGAACGGCACAGCCGGTAGCTTCATCTCGCCGTTTCATGGATGCGCGAGACGGAAAAAAAGAAAACCAGGCGGCGATCCGAATGTGACACTGTTGCTACTGATGCCCCCGGCGAAGTCGCCCCAAGCGCTGGCGGCGAGGTTGCTGTTGGTCTGCAGCGTCCATCCCATGACCGAAGGCGGCCATGAAACAGTCACCTGGCCGCCGAGCGGGGTGATGGCCAGGACCGGCGCGCCTGTGGTTTGCACTGCCGCGATCAGACTCCAAAAGCCTCCGGCAACCGAATACGACCCTCCGCTCAAGGCTGCTCCGGCCTCTGACTGGCCCGCGGCGCCGCTGATTTGATAGGGGCCGCCCGCGCTCGCGCCGCCGCCCCCGGATATCTTGTACCAGCCTATCGAATAATTCTGCGCGCGAACAACATGCGCGGACAACAAAGAAATTACGACTGCAGCGTACAGTTGTGTTTTCATGATTTCCGATGGATCAGACGTGTCTCAACAATGATTAGCGGCCAATCACGACCGTGCCGCCAACGGCTTCGAGGATTGCAGGCTGGTTGATTGCAATTGGAGCAGGGCTTTTGCCGGCCTTTATGAAGATATGACTCGCATCTCCATACGGCAACGCACTGAGTCCTTGGGCGAGCGAGTCGAACGGATTGGCTTCCGTTCCATTTTGCGCGCCCTTCCAGCCGAAATCCACCCAGACATCGCCATCCGTCAGCACCTCGACGGTTATGCTTCCATCACCCGCGGCAAAAGGGCGCACGTGCAGGTGCGTTCGGGTCGGAGCGGGTGTGGCCGCCGTCGGATCGTTATTCTGCCATGTCAGCACAGGCGTGACTGAATCGCTGCCCCAGAGGGTGGATGCCCCCCATTTGAGATTCGGCGGCCCTTCGTTCCAATCCGCCGGCTGCCGGCCCAGTGTTATATTATTACTAACCGTGGTCATGAGCGTGTGGCCGCTGCTTTGCTGGATATGCCAGACAGCAAGTCCGTTGGTATCGGTAGAGGCGTAACCGGCCACATTGGCATCATAACCGCCGCCATTGGGGCTCGTCGGTGTGCGATATTCGAGCATCCAGAATTCGCCAGTCCCGTGCGCCGGATCATAGAGGATGACCGGCGCCGCCGGGTCTCCGGCTTGGACTGCGGACAGGGTGACGACCCCGCCGGCAGGCAGGGGCAGGATGCGCGGCTGGGACCAGCCCAAGCACATGCGCTGCCAAGGATCTAAGTAATAGATGTAAAAACAGTCCGTGCCGCAGATGGGCGCTCCTTGCGGAGTCAGAGTTGTATCGTAATCCAGGTCGCCATAGAGATCCACGCAACCCAAGGTTTCCTCAAATTCCTCGCACATGACCACGAAAGCGCTATCGGTGTCACGGTCGAGCGCGACATAACTGCTACCCTGGCCCCAATCGTAACTCCCATCCGGAGAGGCGACCGCGCCGCCCGCAAACCTGCAGCCGGTGAAATCATTGCCGACAACGAGTATCCCCAGCTCATCCTGGGTAATGTGCCCGTCGCCGTTGGCGTCGAAAGCCTTGAAATTGAACTGGCCGGAGGCCATCGCCTGATAAACGAGATTCGAAGTGTAGGGAGCGTCATGAACGTGAGGCGGTCCCGGCCAGGTCGCATCGTGCGCGCTGGCCGGGAGATTAAGTTGAACCACCCCGGCGCGAGTCCAGGAAAACCGGCCATTGGACACGGCCTTAAAATAACCATTAACGCTGGGGTAACGGGACAAGTTGAACACCAAATCGTCGTAATAAGCGGCGTCGTGCACCATCGGCTCCGGATTACCTGCAGAGTCGGTTTCACCGGCAAAGTTCGCCACGATCAAGAGCAGCGGACGCTGGCCGATGGCAAGCTTGCCATTTACATTCATGCTTTGGTAGCCGAAGTCCTGCAGGCTGGCTCCGGACGCCGTCCCGAGAAAGGCAAGCATCGCAAGCACGGATCCCCACCGAATCGCCGCGCCGCCAAAATGGAATAATCTTTGCATAAGCATTTGAATGTTGAGAGGGCTCAACGACCAATGGTCGCCGTGCCGCTGATGGTTTGAATCCGCATCGGCTTGGAAATCTCCATGGTTTCCTCGCTCGATCCTGGTTTGACGACCACATAGCCGCCGCTTGGCACAACGCTGGCGCCCTTGCCCAGCCTCGGATACGGCTGGTTAAAAGTGCCCCGGAAAGTCGGACATTTATAATTACAATCCACCCATACCCCTCCGCTGGCTTGCACCGGCAGATTTATGAGGTTGGGGCCGTTGGATTCGGCAAAAGCAATGACCGACTGATAGTCTTGTTCGCTCGGGCCAAAACGCTCGGCGATTTGTTCCGGTGTGAGCCACCGATGGTATTGGGGACTGGCGGGATCGTAGAATTGAGCGAGCGTGTGGTCGAACTCTGCCTGATGGCGTAACGGCAAGCCGATGTGCAGATCGAGGGGCGTCACGGCTGGGAGGCGGCCCATGGGCTGCAGGTTCAGGCGCTTTACTCCAGGCGGCACGTGCACAGTCAGCACCTGCGTGACTCCGGCTGAGAGGGTGCCCCTCATGGCTAAGAGGATGCAGCAGACCTTCAACAAAGCCCTTCCTCCTTGCGAGGCGAGAAGCGCCAAGCCACAGGAGCGTAGGAGGAAAAATGACTTGGTCTTCATCGGTGCCAAATGGTGTTTGATTGCGCTTCCAACGGCTCTCATTGCAACGTGACGAGCACCAGCACCACGCCGTGGTCTGCGCTCAAGGCGGTCATCGCCTTGCCCAGGATGGCCCCCTGCGCACGCCCGTGATCGCTGACGCGCATAGCCCGTCCTGGCGTGCTGGAGGTGGTGAGCAAATCGCCCGGCTTAATGGGCCCATTGGAAATGTCGGCCTGCACATACACACGTCCGGTGAGGGCCACATTCTTGCCGCCTCCTAGCAGGCCCTGCTGCTGCATCTGGATGCCGGGGTTGATCCCATTGGCTCCGCTAATAACACCCGCGACGCGCGTATCATAGGCTCGATCGGTCAGTTTCAATTGGCCCGGGTGATTCTCATCTATCACCACAACATCCCCCTCGGAGACCGTTTGTTCGGTCGTTGAGATGGGGAACGGCTCGGCGAGATCGGCGCCGCCCAGGATGCTGATGGAGCTGCAACTAATATGCATCGGCTTGTTGTCGGTCGGATTGTAAAAGGAAATATCCGTCACGCCGCTGGTTAGACTCCCGAGCTGGACATCGTTAGCGTTGCCGTCATCGCCGAGGTAGCAGCGCACGCCGCCTAAACCTTCGACCACCGCGAACTCCCCGTTGACGTCCAGTGCCGCGGTGGGGTTGTTCATGTTGATACCCACGGTCTGGGATGCGATGTTGGCAGGCGTGGGGAGTAACAGGTTCCCCGAAAGGACCAAGGTATGTAAGGCCACCAACGGGTCAGCCGTCGTCACCACCGTAGGCGGCAATTGAGCGGGCGACAGTGTGCCAGTGATCTGGGACGCGGTGAGGTTGCTCAAAGCCGAGCCGGTGCCGACGAAATAGCCGTCGAAAATGCCACCCAGGAGGACCGCACTCGCACCATTCAAGACCACGGCGGGAGGCAATTGGGCGGACGACAGGGTGCCCGACGTGATTTGAGACGCGTTGAGGTTGTTCAAACCGGCGCCGTTGCCGTTGAAAGATCCGCTCAGGTTGACCCCGCTTTGGCCGTTGGTGAGCACTGTTTGGCCGTCCAACGTGAGCCCCGCGCCGGCAGTCACGAACCGAACTCCGCCCTGAGCGCGCACACTGAACTGGTTGGCCGTGGTAGAAGCGAAGATCGGGTCCTGGGAATCGGCCCAGACGAACGCGCCCAGGTTGGTGGCTTGGGCGTTGTAACCGGCGGCAAAACTGTAGTCACCGCCCGCCAGGTTTATCCGTCCTCCCGGAACGGTGGAATAATCGCCACTTGCTTGGTTGGCGCTGCCGCCGCCCACTGTCGCTTCGACGCCGCCGGCAATGTTGGCACCCCCGCCGCCTATCGTGGCGCCCCCGCCCATCGCTTGGTTCTGGGAGCCGCCACCAATCGCCGCCGAGTCGCCGGAGGCAAAGTTGCTAAAACCGCCCGCTACCGCCGAATACGTTTTGTTGGCGATGTTGCTATCGCCGCCTCCCACAAACGACCAAGCGCCGCTGGAGAAATTATTATAACCGCCGCCCACGGTCGAATCCACGGAACCGTTGGCGTAGTTGGACTCGCCGCCGCCCACCGTGGCCCCCTGTCCATTCGCGATATTGCTATCGCCGCCGCCGATCGTCTCATTCAGCCAGGCGGCCTCGGCAGTGTTGAAGTGGCCGCCGCCCACGGTCGAATAACCGCCGAGGGCGTAGTTGTTAAAGCCACCCGAGAGGGTGGCATAACTGTTACTGCTCTGAAAACCGGGCAAGAGGCTCCGCGGAATCACACCGGTCATCAATTGCGCGGCGTTTAGATTAGTCAATCCGCTGCCGTCGCCGCTGAACGTGCCGCCCAGGGTGACGCCAGTTTGATTGTTGACCAATACCCCGGCCGGCAATTGCGTCACCGGCACCGTGCCGGTTAACTGACTCGCGGGCAGCGCGCCCAGCACGTTACTCGCCGTGTTGGCAAAGATGGCGTAGGGGACCGGTGCAAGGGCCTGAAGAGGAGTCAAATCGATGAACGCGACCGGATTGGCTGGATTATTGGTTCGAACCCCCAGTTGCAGCCAGTAGCTCGGGCCGGTGAACACGCCTGAGCCAAAATCCAGGGTGGTATTGAACAATCCGTTGGTCACACCCACGGCCGGATTGGTCACGGTGTTCCCAACTTGATGGCCGCCGGCCGCCGCGTCGAACAATTCGAATTGCAGGTCGTAAGAGCCATTCGCCGGGCTTCCGCTATCGCCCAATTGGCCTTGATAAGTGAACGCCATGCCTTGCGCAGCGGCGTGATGAATGCCCGCCAGCAACGCCAGCAGGGTGAGTCGTCCAAGTCCGCAAATTCTCTTGTTCTTCATGACTTTCGAGGTTTTCCACGCGGGCTCGCACACCGGCCCACACTCTCGTAAGAAGAACTCCAGGCCCTGGATTACGAAGATTTTGGGATTTTCTCGGCGAAACAAAAACAAACCCGCCGCGAGGCCGCTGCGAAGGTGAGGCGCAGACAAGCGCCACACGCCGGTTACTCTGCTGGCGCAGCCAGCAAGCGGAGTTTGTCCGTGTCGGTCTCGACGGCCAATTTGCTGCCATCGGGCGAAAACCGCAGCCACATGCCCGCGCGCGGCAGATTTATAGACATCATTTCGCGCCGGGTCGCCAGATGCCAGAGCTTCAGCGATTCATTCCGCCCCAACGAAGCCAGCGTGCGGCCATCCGGGGAAAAGGCAACATCCGTCGTTTCCTGCATGTGGCCAGGCATCGACGCTATAGTTTCCCCGGTCTCTGTATTCCATAATCTAATCGTGCCGTCCATGCTGCCCGTGGCGAGGCTTGAGCCATCGGGCGAAAAGGCCAATCCGGACACGAAATCACGATGTCCGGTCAATTGGCGTTCGACGCCGGTGTCACAATCGTAAAGCCGCGCCACGTTTTCACGCTCGACACACAGGACGAAATGTTTGCCTCCCGGAGACAAGGCTGCGTTTCGAATACGTGGAGCGGGACCTTTAATAGCGCGGAGCAAACGTCCCGTGCCCGTGTTCCAGACATCGACGAGACCCGTTGTCTCTATCGCAAAAAAGAAATCACGCGTTGGCGCCATCCCGGCGAGGACGAATTGCATTTTCTCCGTGGTCAAGCCTTCCAAAGCGACCTCCTTATCGGGAGCGGCGCCATTGGGCGCCCAGAATTGCAACTTCAAGTCGTCGCTGCCAAACGAGGCAACGGTTTTATCATCGCTGGAAAAACCGAGAACGGGCCTGCCACCGGCAACCCGCGGGTCGATGACCGAGCCTTCGCTCACATTCCAGAGCATCGATTGATTAGATCCAGGCTGCTTAGTGATCAAGCGGTGTCCGTCAGTCGAAAAAATTGGGGGAATTTCCATGTCATGCGGCAACTCGGCCTGACGGGACAAGGAAGCGGGCGACCACAACATAACATTTTGATCCTTGCCGCCCGTGGCGAGCGTCTTTCCATCAGGAGAGAACACCGCACACCAGACCTCGTTTTCGTGGCCGCGCAAAATAGCTTTCTGTTCAAGCGTCACGGCGTCCCAAATTCGCGCCGTTTGATCCGAACCCGTGGTGGCAATCGTGGCGCCATCACCTGAAAAAACCGCGGACCAGACGTGCGATTGATGGCCAGTTATCCTTTGCGGCAACGATTGGCCATTCGCGCTCCAAAGCAATACCTCGCTCGACCAACTGGCGGAAAGCAGGCTGCGGTTATCCGGTGAAAAATTGAGAGACCAGACTGAATTGCTGGTCGACATGGTATGCACGCTCCTTCCGGTCGATGTGTCCCAGACAGCGATGCCGCTGTTCGCGCCAGCGACCGCGAGCAGCCCGCCATCGGACGAAAGCGCCAGCGCGCGTCCTGGCTCGTCAAATCGACGGAGCAATTGTCCTGTGCGCCAATTCCACAAAGCCACTGCTCCCGCATGCTCCCAAAAAAAAGGGCTCGATTCCGCCGTGGCCAGGATGGTTCCGTGACCTGAAACAACAGCCAGTTGGCCGAGGAAACGGTCGCGCACCTGCCACGAATCACTGTCCCAAAGCTCAACTCCATCCTCGGCTCCGGTTATCAAGGACTTGCCGTCGGGAGTGAACGCCACCGACCAAACGGCTTTGTCGGTGACCTTGAGCATCGTGATCAACTCGTGTTTGCGGGTATTCCAGATCCGGACCGTGCCGTCCTGACTCGCCGTGGCCAGTCGAGTTCCATCCGGTGAAAACGAAGCGGAATCCACGGTTTTTTGATGCCCCCGGAGGGTCGTCAGTTGATCGCCACGGCAGGCATTCCAGAGATAGCGCCACTCGAAGCCGCGCAGGTCGGCTTCGCCACGCTTGGGAAGCAATACCTCCAAGGTCCGGCGAGCAAGGCCGAAATTTCCATTTTGCACCGCCTGCGAAGCGACAGCGACGTCCGCAGCGTATAGGTTAAGTCGAGTTTCCTCCGCAACCCGCTCGGCCTCTAATCGTTGTTTCAGCTCGCCCCGTGCGTGCGATTCCGCCTTCTGCCATTGCCAAGCGATTCCAGCCACGCCCAAGACCACCGCCGTGAGCAATCCCAGGCCAAGCGCGGCTGGCAGAGGATGACGAAGAGCCCAGAGCCAAGCCCGTTCCGCCAACGCCACCGGGCGCGCATGAATCGGTTCGCCCGCCAGGAAGCATCCGAGATCCTCCGCTAGCTCCCGCGCCGACCCGTACCGCCGCGCCGGCTCTTTTTGGAGGCATTTCAAGCAAATAGTTTGCAAATCGGCGGGCGTGCCCGGGTTCAACCGGCGCGGCGGCACCGGTTCAGAGTCTCGCACTTGGGCGAGAATCGATTGAAGCGATTCACCTTGGAATGGGGGCCGGCAGGTAAGCAGCTCATAAAGAATGGCCCCCAGCGAATAGACATCAGCCGCCGGCGCCGCCTCCGAAACCTTTCCCGCCGCTTGTTCCGGAGGCATATAATTGGGCGAGCCCAGCACTTGGCCCGTCACGGTCAGCTCCCCGTCCTGGTCGATTAGCTTGGCCAGCCCAAAATCGGTCACGCGCGGCTGGTCGAACAAATCCAGCAGGATGTTCGAAGGCTTCAGATCCCGATGCAACACCCCGCGCTGGTGGGCGTGTTCCACCGCTTCCGCGATCGTTTTGATATAGCCCGCCGCGCGTTTCGCCGGCAAAGGGCGTTCGCGCGCCAGCTCCGCAAAGCTCTGGCCCTCGACGAATTCCAGGGATAGAAAATGGCTCCCGTTGTGTTCGCCAACTTCGTATACGGCCACAATGTTTGGGTGCCGCAACGCGGCTGCTGCCTGGGCTTCATTCCGAAATCGGCGGACAAAATCCGCGCTCGAAAATGGGCCATTCAGCACAACCTTCAACGCCACGATCCGATTCAAGCTCAATTGCCGCGCGCGATAAACCACCCCCATTCCGCCACGGGCAATCTCAGCCAGCACCTCATAATCGCCCAATCGGAGCAACCCGGCATCAGCGGCGCCCTCGACTTCCAGACAAAAACCCAGCCGGCCTAGACATTTTAGGCAAAGCCCGTCAACCGCCTCGGCAGGTATTTCCGAGCCGCAAGTGGGACATTCATTTTCCGCGCTCATCCTGGATGGTTCCGGCTCACACCTGGTTCAGAAGCAAATCGTGCCAGCCATTACAGAAAAAAGCGCGAAGACTCACGGCTATCGGTTGAGCACCGCGAACAAATGGCGCATTTCCTCGTCCAATTCGGTCGGGCTGGAAACTGTTTGGGCCACCTCGTCGCGCACCAATTCCCGGTATCGCTGGCGCAACCGGTGTACGAGAACCGGCATCGACGAGACCTCCACACCAAGGTTTTCGGCGGCCGCCGTGTATTTGTCAGCCCCGCCGCTTTCGGTCAGAAACTGCTTCAAGCCCTCGAACTGCTGCTGTTTGTCCGCTGCGGCCATTTCCTCCTTCAACCGCCGCAAAGCGGTTTGCAAAATGGCTCTGGCCCAACGCGCGTCATAGAGGATTTCAGGGGCCACAGCCGCCGCTGCGAAGCCGTCCAGTTTCTCGGGAGGGAATTGGTCGAGCGAAATAAAGGTCCGCCCGCCACCGCGTTTCAGGGCATTGGCGCGATCATATTCATTGGCGAGGAAATGCGTGAAAGCCGCGAGCAGAAAGGTGCGAAATTTTCCCCTGCTGGGATCTAGCCCGTTGAAATCGTTCCGCTCCAAGAGCCGGACAAAGAATTGTTGCGTCAGGTCCTTGGCATCCTCGTCGGTCCAACCTTTGCGGCGCGCGAAGGCGCAGATCGGTAGCCAGTAGGCTCTGCACAACCGTTCGAGCGCCGCGGCGCTTTCTGGGGAAACTTGTTGTCCTGCCACCAAGACGACGCTCCAGCGCGTGGTCAGGAATCGACCAGCGGAAATTGGAGCATCTGAGTTCACCGCGGGATGTTGTAGGGTATTCCACCAGCACGCAGCACAAAATGCTCAAGGCCAGCCATCCCCCGCTGCACTTTCCGCACCGGTCTTAAAACTTCGGGGAAGGTCGTGGTTGCCATGGCTGGACCAGCAAGCCTCGGATACATTTTCTAACGACTGCCTTCCAACCTCCTTGCCTCGGACTCGAAACGCGCGAACACGGCAACGAAGCCAAGCACGCGGAAACGCCAAAACCCGCTGCTAGAAGCTGCTAGAAGCAACTTGACTTCGTGGCGTCTTTGGATTAGCAAGACTCAAATCAACAATCCATGCCGAATCGGAACCGCGGTTCCGCACCGGCCTTTTGCGCCGGGTTCAACCCGACCGGCGCGGGCTCTTGATTGCTTATAACAAAACCGCTCCCGGCGGAAAAGCCGCCGGGGAAAACGGGCCGGGTCAAGCAACCTAGAGCGCCAGGGTTCTTTCTAAATTATAATCCTCGGTTATTCGAAAATCCGGCCAGAGCGGCCGGCCAGCACCCAACCATCCCGCTCACCGTATGAACAATTCCCTCGCACCATCTCATTCGATCCTCCCATCGCTCGCGTCCATCGCCATTCCCGCCCCATCGGGGCGCCGCACGAATGCGCCGCCCCGCGCGGGCGCCGCCCGCCTGCTTTATCAAACAGCAGTGGCTCTTATCCTGGGCTGCCTCCAGCCGCGAGCAAGCGCCGGGAGCTTGTCCATCGGATTCGAGCCCGCTGATATAATTCCGGGAACTCTTTATGGCACGGCGGCGGTCGATGTGAGCGGCGGCGTGCGCGATTCGGGGGCTTTGAAGATGGACACCGGGAACGGCCAGGCTGGATTTCTGGTCCTGGATGATTTGGATGGAGGCCAGCCGGTTGGGAACTTCCTAGCCACCTTCGATTTGCGAACCGGTAGCGACACCAGCCCCATTCTACACGGCGATGGAATCAGCTTCAGTTTTGGCTCCGACATTCCCGACGGCCCTTTCGATTTTCCAGAGCGAGGGGCCGGCAGCGGATTGCGAATCTCGTTCGACACGTTCAATAACGCTGGCCCCGCCGATGAAGCGCCCGGCATTGACGTCAGTTTTGGCAGCCAACTCATCGCCACCAAGCTGGTCGATTATCTATCGACCGGGACTGGGTATGTCACAGTGAAAATCGAGATCCATCCCGAAGGCACTCTCGACTTGCATTACGGCACGAACGCGGTTTTCACGAACTTGCTCTGTTATACGCCGACAGCCGGGCGCTTTTCGCTCGCCGCGAATGCCGCGGCGGAACGATTCATCGGTGATCCGATCGACCTGTACTGGGTTGACAATCTTTCCATCGACACGACGGTGTCACAGACCGCCTTTATTCAATCCGCAGCCCCGAGAGGAAGCAGCGTTTCCCCGGACGCAGTCGTGACAATCCAACTGCAAGATGCCTCCACACACGTCGCTACGAACTCCGTCCAATTGCGGTTCGACAACTCGCCGGTGGCGGCCGTGATGAACAAAACGGCCGGGCTCACGACGATTACTTATGATCCGCCCGGATTCTTGGCCCCGGGCTCGTCTCATGTCGTGGCGCTGTCTTATGCCGATGATTCATCTCCCCCGGCAACCTATTCGGCAAGCTACGCTTTCATGGTTTATCCCTATCTCACCTTTCCTGCGAATTACGCGGCAAACGCGGGAGCCGTCGATACCAATTCCCCAGGCTTCAAACTCCGAACTCATCAAATTTCCGTGGATGTCGGAACTTCGGTGCAACGGGCCGAATTACAGTTTGCCAACAAGCTGCTGAATCCCGCGGACGGCACGATTCTACCCAACATCGCCGATCTCAGCGCGGCGAATCCGGACGGAACTTTTGACATACCCAATTACATCGATTTCAGCACGCTTGCGAGCCCCACCGGTTTTTTCCTGAACGATGTCTACCCTCCGGGTCTCGTGGGCACGGACCAGTACGCCCTGGAAATCATGACCTTTCTTAGCTTGTCCGCTGGGGCATATACTTTTGGGGTGGACGCGGTCCGGAACTACGATACGACCGCGCCCGGATCATTTCGCGAGTCTGGCTTCCGGCTGACCTCCGGCCCCAATCCTCGGGATCTGTTTGCGCCGGAGGTTGCGTCATTTGACAAAGGGCGGCCGGAGGGGGAGAAGCAGTTCTCTTTTGTCGTGCAGCAAGCCGGCCTCTATCCGTTCCGGCTGCTTTGGTTTTCCGGAGTGGGTGACAGCAGCCTGGAGTGGTATCAAATAACGCCGGACGGGACCCGCATCCTCATCGGAGATGTCGCCTCGGGCGGCCTCACGGCCTACGGCGATGCGCTGGTCAGCCACCCCTATGTTCAGTACACGACAATTCCATCACCCGGTGAGGTAAACGTCGCCACGAACGCAAGCATCAGCCTTACTCTAGTCGATGGCACTGCGACGGTTGAGACCAATACGATCCATTTAAACGTGAACGGCAGCACCGCAGCCGCCTTGATCGCCAGCGACCCCGCGGCGCCCGGCCTCACTCAGGTGAGATATCAGCCTCCAGCCGCGCTAGCGGCCGGAAGCACCAACACCGTGCGCTTGCTCTTTGCGGACAGCCTCGGAACCGCTTACGACCAGCAATGGAACTTCATGGTTACTGGCACGGCCCCTATTC
>Ga0206970_10117_pt1 | contig 22858 bp, 19 predicted proteins | sample Alteio_BWOrgHeat_88_FD_152964 | JGI IMG/M metagenome (GOLD analysis project Ga0206970, IMG submission 152964) | Enriched cells from forest soil in Barre Woods Harvard Forest LTER site, Petersham, Massachusetts, United States -... | ecosystem: Environmental > Terrestrial > Soil > Temperate forest >... | reverse complement strand
GTAAGACGGCGCAGGCGAAGCATGGCTAGTGGCGGATCGAATGAATGATAATCGTGTTGCCGCCGAGCAACACCGGATCGGACGCCAGCTCCTCGGTCCAGCGATCCTTGCGGCGCTTTTCTGGCGTGAGCTTTGCTAGCAGCCGAATGAACGCGACCAGTGGCCAGTAGAGCCACTGATTCCCTTTTTTGCGGTCGCGATAAACGCCCTGGATTTCGAAGCCGTTCTTCTCAAGGTAGTAGCGCAACTCGTTGTAGCCGATCGGATTCGCGTGCACCGCGATTTCGTCTTTGCCGGCGCAGTCGTAGTGGATTTTAGCTTTCGATTGCGTGGAGAGCGGCTTGAAGTGCGAGGTGTAGCCGAAGAGCAGCCACTTGAGGCGCTCTTCAACGTTCATGATGTTGGGAACGCTGATGATCAGGTGGCCGCCGGGCTTCAGCAGCCGCCGATACTCGCGGAAAGCCTGCGGAGGCGAGTCGATATGCTCCAGACCATCGAGCGAAGTGATGTACTCGAACGAACCCGAGTCGTAAGGCAGCGTGCCCGCGAGATCGCCGCGCTTGATCTCGACGTTGTCGAGGCGAAAGAGTTCGGAGTAAAGGTCACAGCAGCGAACCGCGAAGCCTTCGTCGATCAAATCTTGCGCGAGCGCGCCTTCGCCAGCCGGGCAATCCAGTATCGCGCCCCGCGGCAACGGCTTCAGGATTTGCAGCACGGTTTCGTGCAGCCCGGGACGCGACATCGCGATCGGTCCGCGGTCCCCGGCGAGCAGCGGTGGATGATCGGCGCCCTTAATCGTGCGAGAACGTGCAGTCGTCGCCGTCTCAGCGGTAGCCAATACAATTCTCCTGGAATAGACGTAAAAACAGGACGTGTCGTGATTTAGTGTACGACACGCCCTGATGTGAATCCTAACCTTTGCTATGCGCCGCTTTCGCCAGGAATTGAGCCCGTTTACTGCGCGACGTGCCGGTCGACGGCCTTGGTGATCTGATCTTTTGGCACAGCGCCGACGATTTGCTCCACCACTTGGCCGTTCTTGAACACGAGAATCGTGGGAATGCCACGAATGTTGTAGCGGCCGGCCGAATTCATCGCTTCGTCGACGTTCAACTTGGTTACCTTGAGCTTGCCGGCGTAGTCGTGGGCGATTTCCGCCACCGTAGGCGCCAGCATGTGGCAGGGTCGGCACCACTCGGCCCAGAAGTCCACCATCACCGGAGTGGTATTGCTCGCGGTAAGCACCTCGGTCTCGAAGTTGCCGTCCGTAACCGCCAAAATGTTGTTGTCAGCCATATTCTTTGTCCTCAACGGCTTGCCCGGGGGCCGCCGCCTTGTCTCTCCCTTTTCAGCTAATTAGATGTTGCAACAGGCTTTTGGATACGGGCAACTAACCGGGGGCCGCGGAGCGCTTGAGCCGCCGCATATAGCTTCGCATATTCCGCCGCCGACGCCCTCCACGAAAAATCCTTGGCCATGCCGTTCAATTGGATGCGTTTCCAGATGCGCTGATCCGCAAAATATTGGATTGCCTGACGAACGCAATCCACCAGCGCCCGCCCCGAGTATTCTGCGAACTTGAAGCCGGTCCCTGTTCCGTCCTCAACGTCGAAGGACTCAATCGTATCATCGAGTCCACCTGTGGCCCTCACAATCGGCACCGTACCATACTTCAAGCTATAGACCTGGTTCAAGCCGCACGGCTCATAGCGCGATGGCATGAGAAACATGTCAGCCCCGGCTTCGATCTTGTGCGCCACCGTTTCGTCGTAAGCGATCTTGACGCCAACGCGGTTCGGGTAGGCGGCGGCCAGCGAACGGAACAAGTCTTCGTAGCGACGATCACCGGTGCCCAGGACGACCAGCACAAGATCCTCCTGCATCAACTCGTGAGCGCGCTCCGCAATCAGATCGAATCCTTTTTGATCGGCGAAGCGGGAAACGATACCGATCACCGGGCGAGCCATGTGCTCGTCGGGGAGATCGAAGGCCCGGAGAAGATCCTGCTTGCACGCCTGCTTGCCGGCCAGATCCCTCAGCGAATATCTAGCGGCGATCAACTTGTCCTTTTCCGGATTCCACAGAGCGTAGTCCACGCCATTGAGAATTCCGACCATGCGGTCGCCGCGGCTGCGGACGACGCCGTCGAGTCCCCAGCCGAATTCCGGCGTCTTAATCTCCTGCGCGTATTTCCGGCTGACGGTAGTGAGATAGTCTGAGTAAATGAGCCCCGCCTTCAGAAAATTGACGCTGCCGTAGAACTCGATTCCGCTCGGAGTAAAGGTAGACGCCGGAATTCCGGCGCGGTCCAGTGCGTCGCGGCCGAATTGCCCGTGATAACCCATGTTGTGAATGGTGAAGACCACCGGGAGATTCTTCAGCGCAGGATCGTTTGCGTAGGAAGTGCGAAGCAGCAGAGGAATCAGGCCGGTCTGCCAGTCGTGGCAGTGGATGACGTCCGCAGGCCAGAAATTCTTGGCGATTTCGATGGCTACGCGGCATAGCTCGCTGTAGCGCTCGGCGTTGTCGCTGTAGTCACCGTCGCGGCCTCCGTACAGTCCTTCCCGATCGAAATAGGCGGGATCCTCAACAAAAAAATGCCGCAAAGCCAGTGTCGCGGACGGCGCTTCCATAACAACTGGAAAGCGCACCTGCCCGCCCATTGCAATCGTGATGCTGGGAACCACCACCTTTGACGCTTGCGTCCCGCGATAGCGCGGCAACACCACCGCGACTTCGTGGCCGCCGCCGACCAGCGCCTTCGGCAGGCCTTCGATCACATCCGCCAGGCCGCCAGTCTTGGAAAACGGCAGCCCTTCCGAGGCTACAAACAGGATTCTCACAATGAGGTCGTCATCGGTTCATCGGGAGTTCATCAATGAGTTCACCGGGGGACGGCTTATTTTACGCCAACTGGCGAAGGTTGAAACGCCCAACCGCAACTTCCCGCTGAATCCCGTGTTTCCAGGAGTGTGCAAGATAATCTCATCCCTACGGACGCGAGCGGCCTGCGAGTGACGCTGGCTCAGCCAGAAGGCTTCCTGGTCGCTCTGTTCGTTCTTTCGCCCACATTGTGGATCGTCGTTTTCTTGTGCTGCTATCTTTCTTCCGGAATATCGTTGGCTTTCTCTACAATTGTTAGAGCATCGAAATGTAGCAGGGGCTCTCAGCTTGCTACACTCTTCCCGCATGACGCGTCAACGTCTCGGTCAACATTTCCTGGGTGATCCCGCGTGGCGCGAACAGATCGCGCGAGCAATTCGCGTTTCGCCCCACTCGCTTTCTCCCGTCTCCAAAAATTCCGACAAGGAATATTGCTGGATCGAAATCGGCGCCGGCCACGGCGAGATGACCACACACCTCGCGGCCACGGGCGCTCCGGTTTGTGCGATTGAGCTGGACACCGCGTTCGCGCGGGGGCTGAAGGCGCTCGCGGAACGCCTGCCGAACGTGACCATCGTTCCCGGCGACGTGCTGAAGACCGATATCGTCAAACTCGCCGCTGGCCGCCGCGTCCACATTTACGGCAACCTGCCGTACTACATCACTTCGCCCATTCTGCACCACGTCTTCGATGTCGCCGAAATCGTCGACGAAATGCACATGGTCATCCAAAGCGAAGTTGCCGAACGCCTGACGGCCGAACCAGGCACTAAGGACTACGGCTACCTGACAGTGGTGACTCGCCTGCATGCCCGCCCGGAACTGGTATTCCGCATTCCGCGAGGGGCGTTTTTACCGCCGCCGGATGTGCGATCGGCGTTGGTGACGCTGCGCTTTCCGGGCGAGCCGATCGACGTGAAGCCAGAGGATCACCGAGAGTTTCTGAAGTTTGTGAAAGCCTGTTTTTCGCAGAAGAGGAAGACGTTAGTGAATAGTCTGAAGTCGGCGGTGCCACGGAATTCGTTACGTGAGGCTATGACGGCGATGAAGCTCCGCCCCGATGCACGGGCGGAGCAGTTGTCTCTGGCGGAGTTGGCTGGCCTTTGGAAGCGCACTCAGGAGTAAGGTGGCACAGACTTCAGTCTGTAACGCCAAGGAGTGCAGTCTGTTTCAGGAAACAAACACCGCAAAATCTCGCGAATCATGGACCGTTCCCTGTTATTAAACGCTGGTCTTTTCCTTCGGTAGCGCGGCTACCAGCCGATCGGGATAGTCACTCATGATCCCCGCGACCCCGGCCTCGATCAGCATCCTCATATGCGCGGGTTGATTCACGGTCCAGCAGACCACCTGCAAATCCTTCTTCCGCGCCTCGGCGATTAATGCCGGGGTGACCAGATCACCCCGCACAGCCAGTTGCCGAGCGCCGATTTCAAGAGCTCGCTCCAAAGGCCGGTCGATCTGTCCGTCGAAGAGCAAGCCGGTCATCAGGGTAGGCTCAATTTTGCGCAAAGCCCCGAGGATCCCGGCATCGAACGAAATCACGATGGTGCGCGCGATCTCCCCGGTTTGCCGCAGCGCGCTGATCAAAGCGTGTTCCCCGCCCCACGATCCAGTAGGTTTCAGTTCCAGGTAGAAGACAGCGTCGTGCCGCTTGGAGAATTCCAGAATGTCTTCGAGGGTGGGAATGCGCTCGCCAGTGAATTCGGAGCCGAACCACGAACCCGCGTCGAGCCGGCGCAAATCGGCGAGCGTCAGTTCACTCACCTTACCCTGTCCATTGGTGGTGCGATTGACGGTGTCGTCGTGTATGGCAACGAAGTGGGCGTCTCGCGAAAGCTGGAGATCGGTTTCAATGAAAGCCGCGCCCAAAGCTACGGCGCGCTTGAAAGCGCCGAGGGTATTCTCCGGAGCGTGGCCGGAAGCACCACGATGGGCAATGACTAGCATGGACGCGCTCTCTCGCTGAATCGCAGAACAATTCGCCGCAGCGACATTTTGCGGCAGCTCTTATGCTAGCATCCGACGCCAAGGGCTGAGCCGTTAACCCTTTAGCTCGCGTCGTGTATCTAACCGGCAGCGCCATTCAGGTAAAGCACTCTAGGAGACTGAAAATGAGCAAAAATCGACCCACCCTACTCACTGTGATTACCGTCGTACTTACACTGTTGGCTGCGTCCATCCACGCCGGCGCGGCTCCGCAAAAGCAAACCGAACCCAAGGGAGGTGACCTGGTCAAAGAAGTCCGCCACCAGCTCGTGATGCTCCCTTACTACTCCGTGTTTGACAACCTGTCCTACAAAGTGGAAGGCAGCAAAGTCACTTTGATTGGACAGGTCGTGCGACCCACACTGAAGTCCGATTCCGAGGCGGTAGTCAAGAAACTCGAGGGGGTATCCAGCGTCCAGAACGACATTGAGGTCCTACCGACCTCGCCTAGTGACGACCGGCTCCGCCGCGCTCTGTATCGCGCGATCTATAGCGCTCCGGGCCTCTCCCGTTACAGTTACTCGGCCGTCCCCTCGATTCACATCATCGTAAAGGGAGGAAACGTGACCCTGGAGGGTGTGGCGGACTCCGAAGCGGACAAAAATCTGGCAGGGCTGCGCGCGAATGGCGTGCCCAACGTGTTTTCGGTGACCAACAACCTGAACGTAGGTGGATGAGAAATCTCCAACCGCGGGGCTGGGACACCAGCTCGCCACGGTCGCAGATTTTGGTGGCGATCACGCTAAGGTTTGCCTGATTTGAGCGAATAATGGGGCTATTTCTCGGATTTTGAGGCGCGCCCCCGGCAAAGCTAACCCGCTCTTGGTTGGAATCCCAAGCAGCATGACACCACAGTAACTATCACGCACCCGGTGGGACCTCGGTACCATTAAAGTTTCTCCCACCTGCGCCGATGATAGGGCTGTCATGCCGAATCTCTACTTCTGCCAGCCGCACGCCCAGAACCAGGGTATGTTGCGGGCCGTTATTTCCCTGGAAGATTGCAGGCATCTGGCGGCTCCGGACAAAGTCACTTACCTGGGCGAAGAGTTCCCGAAATTGGGCAATGTCGCTGGGCAACTGCCGGATTTCGCGGTGCTCGGGGTCAATGCCGATGAGGCTGACGCGCAGTGGCGTCCCGGCTACTATCGCGTGGATGCGGACCTGATGGAGTTGAATGCCCAACTGTTGACCCTGGCTCGCTAGCCTGCTAGCGATCCTAGTGGCATAGACTTCAGTCCGTGTCCGCCCTAATCCTTCCCTGACTGCGCCAATTTTCTACCCGCCTCCTAACCATAAACAAACTCGGGCTATACTCCCGAGATGCGTCTTTTTCTCTATTTCCGGCGTGTGTTTCAAGTGGGACTGGTAGTCGCCTGCCTCGCATCGCCCTGCCTGCCACAGGAACCCGCCACCTGGCGGACCGAGCTCGCGACTTGGCGTTCGGAACATGCTGTGGAACTCCAAAAGCCCGACGGATGGCTCGCCCTAGCCGGCCTGGAGTGGCTGGAGCCAGGCGATACCTCTTTCGGCTCGGCGAGCGACAACAAGATTCACGTTCCGGCTGGCGGCGCCGACCATCTCGGCATCCTGCACCTCGACGGCACTCGTGTGACCCTTGCGCCTCCGGCAGGCGGCTTTCCGCCAGGCTTACTGATCGACGGAAAACCTGCGCAGCCTCAGGAACTCCACACCGAACTGGGCAACGACAAGCGCAATCCTCGCATGACCATCGGAGCCCTGAACGTCTACGTGGTGCAACGCGGCGATCGCTTTGCTCTGCGCATTAAAGATGCGAAGTCCGCCGCCCTGGTAAATTTCAAGGGCCTCAAGTGGTATCCCCTCAATTCTTCTTATCGCGTCACCGCTCATTGGACGCCGTACGCTCCAGCGAAAACGATCACCCTCGATCGTTTGGTCGGCGCCAGTTACCAGCTGCCCGTGCCTGGTGCGGCGGAGTTCACGCTCCGCGGCAAGAGATATCAGATCGAGCCGGTTCTGGAGGATCCTTCGGTGGCCAAGCTATTCTTTATCCTTCGCGACACTACCAGCAAAGCCACGACGTACGAGGCCTGCCGGTTTCTCTATACCGGCTTCCCCAGCAACGGGCTCGACAAGGCCGGTGAGCTGGTGCTGGATTTCAATCAGCTGGAAAACCCCCCTTGCGCGTACACCCCCTACGCCACCTGTCCGCTGCCTCCCCCGGGAAACCGCTTGGCAATACCGTTACCCGTCGGCGAATTGCGTTACCACGAGTGAGCAATGCCGCACCGGGTGTCGCCGGTCATGGCGCCGTCTGGAAATCCGGCGCGTCCTGTCGGACAATTAAGTTTCCGGCATCACCGGCGCCGTGCAATGAGCCCCATAGATCCATATGCCGCCGACAACGGCGGACCGCAAAATCCTGCTCGACAGAAGTTGGTGCAGCTGCGCCTGGCCTTGTTGCAATTGCATAAGTCCTTGTTGGATATGGAGCGGCGCGACTACGAGCGCGTCAACGGGCACGTCTCCACCGGCGAGTTGTTTCAGCTGGTCATCGATCACGAACAATTTTCCTGGTTGCACAATATTTCGGAGTTCGTCGTGCGTCTGGACGAGGCGCTGGCCGGTGAGGTTCCCATAACTTCAGAGGACACGCACGGAGCCATAATGCTGGCGCAGAAAATGTTCGCGCCTTCGGAATCCGGCGATGCTTTCCAGAAGCGCTATTTTGCGGCCATTCAGCGCGACCCCGGCGTAGTGATGGAACACGCGCAACTCGCGCGCCTGTTCGCCAACGAACCTTCCGACGCAGCCACCTGATCCAACGCAATTCGTCGAGCGGAGCTTAGCGCAACTAAGGCGTGCGGAATCGTGTTGTCATCCGTATAATTCACTCGCTCCCTGGGAAGAATTCGGGCGAAATGGCCTCACTCCATCCGCGCAGACACTTTGGAATTTTCGGTCGCACTAGCCGTTTCGCCATCTGTATCGCCATCTGTATCGCCGTCTGCGCGACAATCTACTCTGCCGGCGCTCCCGCGCAAGCGCCGATCGCCGCCACTGCTAGCCAAACCCAGCACAAAACCACCGAAACCCCGCGCAACCTGTCCCTGAAAACGCGCCGCGAAATCTTCGAGCGCATCTGGACCGAAATTGACGAGCACTACTACGATCCCGCGTTCAACGGCGTCAACTGGGATGACGTTCACACCCGATATCTTCCCCGCGTCGTAGCTGCGAAGAACAATCAGGAGTTCTACGCGCTGATGAGCGAACTGACCGGTGAGCTGCACGATGCCCACACCCGCTTCAGTTCGCCCGAGCAGTGGAAGAGCTTCAAGCGGCAGCAGCGCGTCAGCGCGGGGTTCAGCGTCGACGACGTCGACGGCAAGACGGTCGTGGTCAACGTGCGGCCGCAATCCAGCGCAGCAAAGGCCGGCATCGAACCCGGTATGGTCCTGCTGAGCATTGATGGCCGGCTAGTTGAGGAGCTAATCGCGGAAATCGAGAAGGGCCGAGCCACGAGCTCCTCCGAACGCGCGACCCGCTTATTCGTCTACGGCAGGCTGCTGGGCGGCGCAGCCAATAGCACGATGAAAGTGAGCCTCCGGCGTGGCGATGGCACCGCGCTGGACGCATCCGTCGTGCGGCAAACCTACTCGGCCATACCCCAGGTGGCCACCGATGTATTGCCTTCTGGTGCGGCCTACATCCATTTCGACGGCTTTCAGCCGCGCATCGTCGGCCAGTTCCGGCGTGCGCTACAGCGATTTCACAACTCGCCGGGCCTCGTGATCGATCTGCGCCGAAACGGCGGCGGCGACTTATCTGCTCTTCTGCCGATCGCCGGCTATTTTTTCGACAAGAAGACCCTGTTCGCCAAGGATTCCACTCGCTCCGGAAAGCCGCTAACCCAGTTCGCCGGAATCTTCCGTCTCCCGCTGGAGCTTTCCGTCGGCAAGTCCGGCGATCAGATCTACGCGGGGCCCGTGGCGATCCTGGTGGACGCTCGTTCGGCGAGTTCGTCCGAGGTTTTCGCGGCCGGAATGCAGGACACCCGCCGCGCGAAAATTGTAGGAAGCCCGACTTGTGGATGCGTGCTGGGAATTGCCAAACCGCGAGAACTGAAGGGCGGCAGCGCTCTGGAAATGAGCGAAGTCCTCTGGTTTTCGCCCAAGGGCCGCAAGCTGGAAGGCGCCGGCGTTATTCCCGACGAAGAAGTCATTCCAACCGTCGAAGATCTTCGACAGAAGCGCGACCCGGCGATCGCGCAAGCGGAGAAAGTGTTGCACCAGATGATAGCGGGCGATCGCCGGATCGCGCGCCGCTAGCTACGTAAAGATAGTCGCGCGGCGACAGTAGCGCACCAAGGTGAGGTTCGTGCCTCGATCCGTAGAAATCGCAGGTCGCGCGGTAGCCTCACTGCTCGTGTTGTTCGCAGCCGTCTATGCCATCGACTACGGCGTGCTGAGGTACCGGATTGCCAATCCGAAAGCAGGCGACGCGTTCGGCACGGTGACGATGCAGCGCCTGTACGCCATCCCCCAGAAAAACGGAAAGATCGACTACGAGTTCGACGTCCGCCAACCCCAAGTTGATGTCCCCTGCGTACATTCCCTGTTCCCGCACATGAACCAAAGCCCCTGCTGGTATCTCCAGCGCAACAGCCAGAAACCGATTCCGATGTAGTTGCCAAGGTCCAACTCCGCAGCCCGATCGACATTATCGTCTGCCAGCCGATGCCGAACCCTGCTAAGATGCGGCTGCAATCGTTTACATTCCCATTCATTCGCCGCGGTGAAAACGCATATCGAGGAGAGTCATGGATAGACGCGAGTTTATCAAGACCACAGGCACGGTGATTGCGGGTGCGACGCTGGCCTCGGAAGCGCTGGCCGGCAGCGCCGCAAAAGCGGCTGGTTCCACCGCCGATGGCCGCATGATGTTTCCGATCAATCGCAATTGGCGCTATAGCCCGAAGTTCGTCGACGGCGGCCACAATCGCGAGTTCGACGACTCCAAATTCGACCGCGTCGTCATCCCGCACACCAACATCCGCCTGCCCTGGCGCAGTTTCGACGACAAGAGCTACGAATTCGTTTCCCTCTACCGCCGCAAATTCAAGCTCCCACCCGAAGCCAAGGGCAAATATGTCTTCGTCGACTTCGAAGGCGCTATGACCGCCTCCACCGTGTGGATCAACGGCGTGAAACTCGGCGAGTACAAGGGCGGCTATACTCCGTTCTCCTTCGACCTCACCCGGCACATCGATTTTGCCGGCGAAAATATTCTCGCCGTCGACGTGGACTCCACCGAGCGCGCCGACATTCCGCCCTTCGGCCATCAGATCGACTACCTCACCTTCGGCGGCATCTACCGCGAAGTCTGGCTCCGCGTCGTTCCCAGCACCCACATCGAAAATATTTTCGCGAAACCCAAGGACGTCCTCAGCGACAAGCCCACGCTGGACGTCGACGTCCACCTCAACCATCTCGAACCTTTGAAAGACGCACTCACAATCGAAGTCGAACTCCGCGAAGGCGACCGCTCCGTAGCCAAAGCCACGCAAAAACTTGCATCGTCCGAAGTCACCGAAGAAGCCACCACGCACGCGGTTCACTTTGACGCCCTGCCCAACATCAAGCTCTGGGATCTCGATCATCCGAATCTCTATACCGTCCACGTTCGCTTGCTCAACGGCTCGCAAACCATCGACTCCGATCACCGCAAAATCGGCTTCCGCCACGCCGAATTCACCGACCAGGGCTTCGCGCTGAACGCCAAAGTCATCAAGCTCCGCGGCCTCGACCGTCACCAGACTTTCCCCTTCGTCGGCCAAGCCATGCCCGGCCGCTGCCAGCGCAGCGACGCCCACATCCTCAAACACAAACTCAAGACCAACATCGTCCGCACCTCGCACTACCCGCAATCCCGCCACTTCCTCGACGCTTGCGATGAAATCGGCCTCCTCGTCCTCGAAGAAATCCCCGGATGGCAGCACATCGGCGACGAACCCTGGAAGCTCATCTCCATCGACAACGTCGGCCGCATGATCCGCCGCGACTGGAATCACCCCAGCGTCATTCTCTGGGGTGTCCGCATCAACGAATCCAAAGACGATCACGACTTCTACACCCGCACCAACGCGGTCGCGCACAAACTCGATCCTACCCGCCAGACCGGCGGTATCCGCTACTTCCAGTCCAGCGAATTTCTCGAAGACGTCTTCACCATGAACGATTTCGATTTCCCGCTAAAGAGGCCTAACCACCCGCGCTACCTCAACACTGAATTCGTCGGCCACACCTACCCCACGAAAACCATCGACCAGAAGGAACGCACCACCGAGCACATGCTCCGTCATGCCCGCATCCACAACCAGCTCGCCTCCGATCCGCAATACGCCGGCGGCATCGGCTGGTGCGCCTTCGACTACAACACTCACGGCGATTTCGGTAGCGGCGACCGCATCTGCTATCACGGCGTCACCGACATTTTCCGCGAACCCAAGCCCGCCGCCCATTTCTACAAATCCCAGTGCGACCCTGCTGACGAAATCGTCCTCGAGCCCGCCTTCACCTGGGCCCGCGGCGATGAATCCATCGGCTTCCGCCAAGCCTGGTTCTGTTCAAATTGCGAGCATTTGAAGGTTTATATCGACGGCAAGCAGGTGGCCGAAGTCGATCCCAACAAAACCGAATTCCAATATCTGAAATACTCGCCGTTCATGGTCGATCTGTACGAATCAGCGATCAATCACTGGGGTGATCTGAAAGTCGAGGGCTACATCGGCGGAAAAAAGGTAGTCGAGAAAACTTTGTCCGGCGTCGGCATCGACCAGAAATTCTCGCTCGCCCCCGACGATGTAAAGCTCCATGCCGACGGCGCCGACACCACTCGCGTCGTCCTGCGCGTCACCGACGAATTCGGCGCCTCCCGACCTTTCTCCAACGACCCCATCAAGCTCGAACTTGCAGGCCCTGCCGAAATCCTCGGCGACAACCCCTTCGCCCTAATCGGCGGCACCGGCGCCATCTGGATCCGCGCCAAAGAACAACCCGGCACGGCAAAGCTGACCGCCACCCACCCCGTGCTAGGCAAACAACAAATCGCCATCGAACTAACAGCCGCCCCGCCAGAAACCGTCTAGAGGGCGCAACACCTATATGGAGTGCGGCGACCTGGCGCCGCCTTCGACCCGCAAACACGAGCAAATTCAGTCCAGAAAACCGGGGTGCAGCCAACAAGAATGTAGGGGCAACGCTCCAGCGTGTCCCCGCCACCCCACCCTGCCCCGAGAAAACGCAAACTCGATGGGCGAGATCCACGTTAGGCGCACTCTCCCGGCCGCACCCAGCAACACCACACAAACCGCCCAAAATATGATTAAATCCAAAGTGGGCCCGTAGCTCAGTTGGATAGAGCATCTGGCTTCGAACCAGAGGGTCGGGAGTTCGAGTCTCTCCGGGCCCGCCACTTTCCCACCGATTGGATTTCACGTAAGAATGCACCTCGACACAGGCTGCCGAAGCGATTCGTTGTCCGGAACAGTCCGATCGGGGACCTATTGTGCTCTCGGGGTTGGCGGCGCTTTTTTGCCCAACATGCGCAAATTCTCGGGTTTCATAAAGCTTTGGTATCGGTGGAGTGCATGTTCCGTCATTAGCTCCAGCATGAACTTATTTTCAAGAAATAACTCTATGACTTTGAAAACGCCTCCGCGGTCACAGACCCGTGCCGTCCAGCCCTCGCGTTTCGCGACGCCCAGCACCTCGTTCACTGTAAGCGGGGTTGCAATGTTGAGATGCACTTCCGAGTACGGTGAGGGCGCGGGATTTAACTGAAACGACATCATCGTTTCCGCAGGCACGATCTGCTTTCCCCGCGGCCCGACCTCGATTTGAGTTCCGCGTTCGTCCCCGGCCACGACCAAAAAATGTTCCGGAAAAAGAAAGGGAAAATACTCGCAACGCCAAAGTTCGCCGATGACCCGCGCGACTCGTGCTGTGTCGTCTGCCGGAACAGAAGCATGAATGATCATCTCATCGGGCCTCGGTAGGCGTCGTCTGGCAGTTGGACTAGGAAGTCCACCTTGAAATCAATAGTGCCTTACAGCCCTGGCAGAAATGCCTGCCGGGTGGGGAGGAGCGTATCTTGGCGGGCGAAACGTTTCAACTCCTGTCAATCCCATTCCCAAGGAGCGAAGCTAGCCCAGATGCAGATCTAAGTTCGTCAACCAGGGCCCGCCACCTTCCGCCAAACCTCCACGCTCTCTAACTTCTCTCTCACTCCACCGAATGCCAAAGATGGCACACGCCCGCGCGTAAACCTCCTGCGCCGCCCGCCGCCGTGTAACACTTTCTTCTGCAAGCTCGGCACTTTCCGAGAACTTCTCCGGTCGATAGGACCAGGACGCAAAGTAAAAATTTCCCAGTCGTGCCCACCTGCGGAGGGTGTAACTGTGAACGCAACACAAGTTAGTGAAACCGTTGGCAACGCACTCAAGATGCGCGCCTTCATCGTCCAGGACTATTCCTTGCTCGCCTTCCGGTCGGTCCGCAACGTCTTTACCGACAAGAGCTATTTCACTGATCTCGTCGAACAGATGGACATCATCGGCGTCGGCTCGTTGCGCATCGTTCTTGTCGCCCTGTTCTGCGTTGGCGGCGTAATCGTCCTCAACGCCGCCTCGCAATTCCGCCGCTTCGGCGAGACCGCCCTCGCTGGCGACGCCGTTTCCCTCGCACTTCTTCGCGAACTCGGCCCGGTCTTCGTTGCTCTTCTGATCGCCGGGCGCAACGCCACCGGCATGGCTTCTGAACTAGGTTCGATGATCGTTACCGACCAGGTGGACGCCATCCGCGCCTTCGGCGTCGACCCCATCCGCAAGCTGATGACCCCGCGCGTGCTTGCTACCATACTCGTCCTCCCGCTGCTGGTAGCCCTCGGCGATTGCGCGGGTTTGTTCGGCGGGTTCCTCGTGGCCAATCTTGTGTTGCACATCGGCGCGGCGCAGTTCTGGACCCGTGCCATCGACGCGTTGTCTCTCGGCGACCTGTGCATCGGCTTCACCAAGCCAGTCGTTTTCGCCTTCATCATCGCGACCGTCGGCTGCTATCAGGGCTTCCGCGTCAAAGGCGGCACCCAGGGAGTCGGCCGCGCCACCATCGACGCCTTCGTGGAGTCCTCGGTAATCGTCCTCGTCGTGGACCTATTCCTCACTCGCCTGCTGCTCCACATCTTCAACCTCTGAGGCGCTCGCGGCCGCAAAGCCGCGCGCGGCCGCGTCCATGTAGGCGCCGGGCTGCAGGCCGGCCAGCGAGCATAGCGAGCGGATCTGCGGTGTGCCCGTCATTGCTTGAGAGGGTAAGGTCTTGGGTTCTTGGTCCCAGCATAAATCTGCCCGTCCGATTTGCGTGGAAAATCCTCCACCCAATTGGTAGCATCCCGCGCATGACCAAACTAATTTTCGCTTTTCTCATGCTGTGCATCGTCACGCCCACCTTCCCAACCGACCTTCCGACCAAGAAATTCATCGACCTCGCCGCCGTCAAGACCATGGTGGCCGGCGCCGAAGCCGAAGCAAAAAAGCGCGAGGTCAGCGTCACTATCGTCATCGTCGACGAATCCGGCAATCTCCTTTTCCTGCAAAAAGGCGACACCGCCTCGCTCAACACCATCACCTGGGCCCAGAAAAAGGCGCGTCACGCCGCCTTCTACCGCAGCCCCAGCAAAGACGCCGCCGACAACATCAAGAAGGGCAACGTCGAAGCCCTGGCTTTCCCTGAATATTTCCCCAATCAAGGCGGCCTGCCAATCCAGGTCGACGGCAAAACTCTGGGCGCCATAGCCTGCAGCGGCGCCAAATCCGAAATCGACGAAGCCATCTCCCAAGCCGGCATCGACGCCCTGTTGAAAAAGTAGCGGCGAGCTTGTCTCGCCACCGATCCGAAAGCATTTGGCCTTCGGTTATCGGCTGCGGGCGCCGGATGCCCTAGGTGCCGAATTTGCACTGGGTTTCTTGCTTCTCAATCCTGCGGAGCACTTCGTAAGCGTCGCTACAACAAATTCAATACACGCTTACAGTATTTGCGGTATGGATGCCCCATCGCCGTTTTGCAACTATGACCTTGCGGGCTTACCAAGTTCCGCAAAATTGGAGAGAAGGGGCGGCGTGGTACGCTTCTAAAACGAAGCGGTAGGGCTGGGACGCGCCGCTCCTTCTTCCTTTTCCCTTCTCTCCTTCCTCGACAGCCAACGACGACCGCCAAGTCCAGTGCCTTGCACGCACCGCGAATCCGTCCTTTTAGTCTGAATTCTTGCTTTCCATTGCAAGGTGGGCTCGAGCTGGGCGTTGTATCGACCCCTTGAATGCACCCGACTTACCGGGAGTTGAACCGGTGCAGCAGGACACACTGTGTGTTGACAAACTCACTCCATAGCGGCAATTCGCGCGTAAGCGTCCTGTTTCAAAGCTAAGACGATTGGGTATTAGCTTGCTACGCAGCCGAGAGCGCTTGATTTAACGGTTCTCAGACGCCGTCGGCGGAAGCCATATGAAGAACATTTTGCAGATCGCGTTCGCCATTTTGGCCTCGCTGCGCCTGCAATCAACCCGCACCAGGTGACCTCAATCCGACAAAATCGACTTTGATAATTTCAGTTCACCAGGTGCAGTCAAACAGATCGGTTCTCCGGGCAACGCGTTGGATGGCGTTGCGCCGCCCGTCTGAGTTGGCAGCCGTTACCGGAGAAGCGGAATCCGGGCCAAAACCACTTGTCCGGCAACGCGACTTCCCAGGCGCTTGAGCCAGAGCATGATAAATTTGACTTCGCAGTACCACGTGTTGACGATGCATCAGCACACTCGACGGACAAGCGCAATGGACTTAAATTCGGTTACTGCTGAGTGGTATTTAGGGCTTTACCCTCCCGAAAAAATGCCCATGCTTGCAGTTTGGGCTTTGGAACAAGGTTTCGAAGGACCCGCGTTACGCGAATTGGCTGGTTGTACAACTGCCACGCACCGAGATGAAGGAAGCCTGATTGAGCGTGCTCTGCGTGAGTGTGGCAAGGAACCGCTTGATTTGGCGAGCGCGGGGCGACTATTAACCGTTCTTCTTTGCGAACAAATCGTCACTGGCAAGACCAGCCCGTATGAGGGAGCATCGCGCATCTGGTCGGTCTACGACCGCTGCGGCATGCCGGAAGCCCTGATTCCCTTCGTCGGATTCGCAAGCGAGTGGCAAGACGACCTGGACCACAGAGACCATTATGACAAACGCATCGCCGATGCTGCCGGCAGGCTCTTGAAGAACCCTCCAACGTTCTAACAAATTTCCATCAACCACCTGTCCGGTGACGCGATTTGATTGGGACTTGAAACGTGTGCGCTGCTAGCGCCCGCCCAGATGACCGCGGCGGGCGGGTGCTAATATAGCGGGCCGCGACGCCACCGCCCGTTTCGGAGGTTTGCATGGACATCCAGGACGCACAGCGCGAAGTTCGGTCCGTCTACATTGGCGGCTTTTGGGGACAACTTGTCAGTTCCGTGATTTGGCTGGTGTCCGCGGCCGTAGGCACGTGGGCAACTCCAAAAGCCTCTATCCTGACCGTCGTCATCGCGGGATTTTTCATCTTTCCGCTCACGCAAATGCTGCTGCGTCTGTCGGGCGGCCGCGCGTCTGTGAGCAGAGAGAATGCGTTCCATTGGCTCGGGATGCAGGTCGCGTTTGTGCTGCCGCTTTCAATGCTGCTTCTTGCGCCGGTATGCCTCTACAACCTGAACTGGTTCTTTCCCGCTCTGATGGTCCTTTTGGGCGCGCACTATTTGCCGTTCGCTACTCTCTACGGGATGCGCGTGTTCCTTTTGCTCGCGGGAATTCTCATCGCTGCGGGCGTGGTGATCGCACTTTATTTTTCGAAATCGTTCAGTCTGGGCGCGTGGATCGCCGGAGTGGCCCTGTTCGTTTTTGCCTGGCTCGGGCGCTCCATCGCGATCGGCGAAGCTTCCGCGCCTTCCACCCACTAGTTCGCCTGCCGGCTCCCTGAACACCGATTCCTCACAGCTCCCGATAAACGCCGCAACCGACAAATCGGGACTTGTACATCCGGCGCCTGCTATGATGCCGCGCGAAGGGACGAACGCGCATGCGGGTACTCTCCCATATCTCTTCGCTTGCAACACCCTCGGTAAATCCAACGAATCAACGGAAAATTCGGCTCCGCACCTTTGTGTGGCTGGTGCTGCTGCTCGTGGGCCTTGGGGTCATTCGATCGGCGATTGCGACGCGACTGGACGGATTCACGGTCGACGAGGCGTACCACATTGCCGCAGGCGTTTCCTACGTAAAGTATGGAGATTTCCGGATTAATCCCGAGCATCCACCACTCGTAAAGCTTTGGGTGGGAAGCGTCATTGCAGCGACGGGCTTTGCGCTTGAGCCGCTGCGTCAATTTAGCGACAAGCCCGATGAGAGGGCCTTCACGCAGAGCGCGGTTTTCCAGAAGAACGATCCCGATTCGGTTCAGAGGCGGGCTCGGGCAGCAATGTTCGTGCTCAATGGTCTGTTATTGGTTTCACTGGCATTTGCGCTGAGACGAGGTTTTGATCCCCGCGTTGCGCTAGGGGCGTTGCTGTTTCTCATCATTGACCCTACTGTGGCGGCGCACTGGCCTGTTGTTATGACGGATCTACCAGTCGCGCTGCTATCGGCAACGGCGATCGTTCTGGCAACCTTTGCATTCCGCGATTGGATAAGGACGGACCTTGCGCTCTGTTCGTTGTTTCTGGGGCTGGCCCTGGCAGTCAAGCATTCCGCACCCGTGGTGCTTCTCAGCGCAGCACTGATCGGAGTGTGGCTGGGGTTATGGCGGCCGGTCCAGCAGCTCGGCAATTCGAGAGGCCGAAGACTGTTGAAGCTGGGAGCGGTCTTGGCGGGTGCGTTGGCAATTTTATGGGGATTTTACTTTTTACGATATGCGGAGACACGTGGGGGGAAAGAAGCGTTCAATCGCCCCCTCGCGGACAAGATCCGGGACGTGAACACTCCTTTCTACCATGCTGTCCTCGCGGGATTGGCCGCAACTCATATTGTTCCACGCGCCTACCTTTGGGGTTTTGCGGACACGGTCCACGCGGGAATGGAAGGACGCCCGAATCCCCAACTGATCTTTGGGCGACTGTATGTGCGAAGGGGCCCGAAGTACTTTTTCCCTGCGATGATCACCGTTAAACTGCCGATCGGATTGAGCATTTTGAGTCTCCTCGGCCTGATTCTGTTTTTTGCGCGCAGGTTGCCTGCGGATTGGAATATTCCGGCGGGCGTCATTCTTGCCGCGGCGATTTTGTTCTCGCTCGTTCTGGCATGGGGAGCTACGTATGGAGGCATCCGACATGCGTTGCCGGTAGTTGTTCTACTATCGATCTTCACTGGCCTTTTCGTGGAGAGGGTGATGGCTTCGTATTCACGAAGCCTGAAAGCAATCACGATGCTGGCCTATGTACTGGCCTGTGTCTCGGCGGTGCCCGTGTTGCGGCCATGGGAGTACTTCAATGAATTCGTGGGCGGGACGCAGAACGCCTACAAGTATTTCAGCGATGAAGGAGTCGACCTCGGCCAGCGCACCAAAGAAATCGCCGATTATTACCGCAAATTTCTCAAGCCAACAGGCGAGATACCCAACATCATCTACCTAACCTCCGACGAAGAACTAAAGGCGCGGGACGTGGAGTATCTGGGCCGCGATATGCAGCGTGACCTGCAACGACTAAGCCAGCCCCAGAGGTCCGGTACAATTTTCGTGAGATCTGTATTCTTGTCTCCGAACATTTTCTGGGACAGGCGCGCGCTTCGGGAGGCTACTCCAGCGACGCGATTCGGGAATGCATTCGTTTTCCGGGGATCGTTCCTCTCGCCTGCGGATGCGGCTGCTGTTCTCTATTTCCATGGAATCGAAAAACACTACACGGATAAGCCGGACGATGCCGCCGCAGAAAAGGCGTTTCAGCAATCTGCGGAAATGGATCCGACCCCCTTTTTTGTCCACATCGAGCTTGGGAACCTGCTGCTGAAGCGCGGCGCGCGGGAAGAGGCCTTGCGAGCATATTCGGACGCGTTGAAGTACGCACCGGAAGACCAGTTGATCCGGCGGCCGATTGCAGACCAGATTGAAAGAATCGCTCACCACACAGATCGAGAGATTCCACCTTTGAGAAACCAATTTCTCGAATAAACAGACGAAAGACAGTGCGGCCGGGTGCTTTCAGTACTTCCGCTGCGCATGTACCCGCGCCGCATCGCCCGGTTCTTCGCCGCCACCCCGCCCCCTGAGACGTTCGCTGAATCGCGGCACCAAGAGCAGTGGGACTTCCCGCACCAGCATGTCTCGACGCCGTGATTTTACGATATTCCAATCGAACTTTCGCAGCTTCATGATCCGATCTCTCGATTCACTCGATTTGAAATTTCGCATCATCCGCGCAAAAAACTTATACGCGACACGCGAATAGCTTCGGAAATCCTAATGAGTTTCTTAGGTCTCCGAGCTTAGCCTCGCCTCACTGCCATTCACCGTTGAATGACGGTTCGTAATCCCGCGTGGGACCTGAAGAGTAGAAAACAAAATCTGACGTAATGGAGCTCACTATATGCGGGTCTCTCGAATCGTGCTTGCGCTGATCACTGCGATCTCCCTTCCGGTTATTGCAGCCGCCCAGTCGACATTCGGAAGCATCGTTGGCGTGATCAAAGATCCGGGCCAGGGGGCGGTCGCCGGCGCCGCCGTTACGCTGGTCAGTGTCGACGACAATACCAGGCACCAGGCCACCACCAATACCGACGGCGCGTTTCAGCTCGTCAATCTGAAAGCGGGCCGCTACAACTTGCTGGTGCAAGCCGATGGTTTCGCCGAATACAAATTGACCGCGTTGCAGCTTGACGCCCGGCAAACACTGCGGGCCGACCTCGAGTTGAAGCTCGCGTCCTCCAACCAGACCGTGGAAGTCGCGGGCGATGCCGGCCCGGTGATCAACACCGAGAACGCCACGATCGGCGACACCAAGGATTTTCAGCAGATCACCAATTTACCAGTGAACTACCGCGGCGCAACCACCAGCCCTCTGGCCATGCTCGCCACCGTTCCCGGCGCACAGCAAGACGCCAATGGCAACGTGTCGGTCGGGGGCGGCTTGCCGTCGCAAGTCCAGTACTCCGTCGATGGCTCCTCGACCGTGAACATTCGCCAGAACGGCGCGCTCGGCAACATGAATCCTTCCTCCGAACTGATCGGCGAATTCAAGGTCACCCAATTCAACAACAACGCCGAGTTCGCGCAACTCGGCGATGTAACCATCAGCACCAAGAGCGGCACCGACCAATTTCACGGCAGTTTGTTCGAGTATGCGCAGAACAGCGCGCTGGACGCCGCCACCTGGGGTTCCAGCGTCAACGGCGAAACCCTGAAGCCCCACAAAGTCTTCCACACCTTCGGCGGAAGTCTCGGAGGGCCGCTCACTATACCGCTCCTGTCCCACGGCAAGTCGAAAACGTTCTTCTTCGCGGACTACGAAGGCAATCGCAAACGATATTCGACGCCCCTGTTCCTGTTCGTGCCTACCGCCGCGATGCGTACCGGCGATTTCTCCGCTGTGTCCGCACTACTAATCGACCCCTTCACCGGCAATCCTTATCCCGGCAACAAACTCCCCAGCGGCAGCCAGTGCGCCAGCAGCCAGGATTGCATCAATCCCGTAGCCATCAGCCTGCTCAGCTTCCTCCCCGCTCCGAACATTCAGAATGGCGCGGCGAACTTTGGCACCACCGCAAACTATCTGCAGCAGACTCCCACCCCCAGCAACACTAACGGCTACGACATTCGCATCGACCGCACCCTGACCGCGAAACAATCTTTGTTCGTGCGCTGGAGCTGGAAGCATCTCGACTCGCAGTCCCTGACCGACAACTTTCTCAATTCCGTAAACAATTTCCTGCCGCCCGACAACGACCTTGAGCACAACAACAACCTCATCGTCTCCCACAACTACGCAATCTCCGATCACCTCGTCAACGAAGCGCGTTTCGGGCTCTCGTACTACCAATTGCAGGTAACTTTCCCGATCCAGGGCGCCGCCTCGGTAGCCGCTCTGGGACTTCAGGGCCTCGACCTCAGCGATCATCCCTCGACCGGCGCCTTCCCCATCTTCAATTTCAGCGACGACGCCGGCAACTATTCGCAGATCGGCCGCGATAAGGACGGAAAAACGAAGTCCCAGACCATTCAATTCGCCGACAATCTCACCTGGGTCAATGGCAAGCACACCATGAAGTTCGGCGTCGACGTCCGCCGCGTCGCGTATCAGGACATCGAGAGTTTCGGCGGCGCCGACGATTTTGGCTCATTCACCTTCGACCAGGGCATCTTCACCGGCAACGCCTTCGCGAACCTACTTCTCGGCCTGCCCACAAAGACCTACATCGCCCAGTCCGGCCCGGACGTTCACGCCCACGCCACCCAGACCGGCATCTACGCCCAAGACGAATGGCGCCTCAGCGAACGCCTCACCCTCACGTTTGGACTTCGCTGGCAAGCTTTGCCGCCCTTCGTCAGCGATCTCGGCAATCTCACCGCGTTCGATGTCCGCAACGGAGGCATCATCATCCCCAACGGCAACCAGCCCCGTCCGGAATTCCTGGAATCCATCAACACGTGCGTCGCGGGTGGTGCCATCGCCTGCGGCACGCCCACGGCGGCGGAGCAGGCTCTCGGCTGCGTTCCCATCAACGCCGCGCTTCCCTGTGCTCCCGTGGAATCCGCCGGCAGCGTCGGGCTCGGCCCCGGCCTTCGCCAGTTCTACAAGAAAAATCTTCAGCCACGAGTCGGCTTCGCCTATCGCCCCTTCGGAAACAACAAAACCGTGGTCCGCGGCGGCCTGGGCATCTTCACGATGACCAACCTCGGCCAACTCTCGTTCAACACCACCAACATCGACGTCGCCGTGGTCCGCACCACCTTCAATGCCAATTCCGCCGGCCTTCCCACTTACCAATTCCCCAGCGTCCGCACTCCCGGCGATCCCATGTCCATCGCCGGCACCGGCGATTTCTACCAGAACACCCTGACCAACTATCGCGATCCGCAATCCGCGCAGTGGAATCTCACCGTCGAGCGCGAACTACTTCGCGACCTCACCCTGCGCGAAAGCTATGTCGGTATGAATTCCTATCGGATGAGTCAAACCGTCGATCTCAACCAGGTTGAACCCAGCGCGGTTTCGCCGAATCCCAATCCCAAGCCTTATCCAAATTGGGGCCGCGTCCTTTCCACCAACAACGCCGGCCACGTCAACTATCAAGGCTTGCAGTCCGAACTCAACCAGCGCGTTCGCGGCGGGCTCACCCTGCAAGCAAGCCACGTCTGGGCAAAAAATCTCGGCAACGTGGGCGGCGACGCTCCCACCGCCTTCAATCCGGAAATCATCTACGGCACTCCGGTCGCCAATCGCTTCGACCTCGCCGCCAATCGCGGCAACGTTGCGCAAACCCGCCGCAATCGCCTGCTGCTCTCCGCGCTCTACGATGTCCCGGTTGGCAGCAACCGCAGATTCTTCGGCCACATGAGCGCCGTGCCCCAGGCCATTCTCGGAGGCTGGTCCGTCAGCACCGTCAGCTTGTGGGAAACAGGTCCCTATCTCACTCCGGTTACCAGTTCCAGTTACGATCCCGGCAACCTAAATCTTTCCTATCGCGGCTCCTTCCAGCGCCCGGATTGTCTCGGCAACGGCAACATCGCCAACACCGCAACGGGGAGCATGTTCAACGCTGCCGCCTTCAGTCCCATTCCCTCCGAGCCGGTTGGAAACTGTGGCGTTGGCATCCTGGAAGGCCCGGGCACTACCACCATCGCCGCCGGCCTCTCCAAAAATTTCCATCTCACCGAGCGAATGCGCCTGCGCTTTGAAGGCACCTTCACCAATCTGCTGAACCATCCAAACTTTGCCCCGCCT
>Ga0206970_10116_pt1 | contig 22938 bp, 12 predicted proteins | sample Alteio_BWOrgHeat_88_FD_152964 | JGI IMG/M metagenome (GOLD analysis project Ga0206970, IMG submission 152964) | Enriched cells from forest soil in Barre Woods Harvard Forest LTER site, Petersham, Massachusetts, United States -... | ecosystem: Environmental > Terrestrial > Soil > Temperate forest >... | reverse complement strand
GATCATCGGGCCGATGTCGTTGGGCAGGCCGGCACGTCCCAGCGCGGTCAGATCGGCGACACGCTTGTTCAGTTCGGGATTGTCCCGCACCATGCCGCCGCTGAAATCAGTGGCGATGGCGCCCGGAGCAACCACATTGACCGTGATCCTGCGCGGCTCCAATTCCTTGGCCATGTACTTGGTCAACACTTCGATGGCCCCCTTCATTGAACCGTAAGGAGCGCTGCCAGGCATGATGATCCGGGTGAGGCCGGAGGACACGTTGATGATCCGGCCGCCGTCGTTGATGAGCGGCAGCAACTTCTGCGTCAGAAAGAACACGCCCTTAAAGTGGACATTGTAGAGTGCGTCCATTTCCGCTTCCGTGGTCTTCTCAATGCTGCTGTGGTGCGCGATGCCCGCATTGTTTACGAGATAGTCGAAACGCCCGGTTCCCAAGTTGCCGAGCGTCTGCCGCACGCTGTCCACGAAGCCGTCGAAGGCACCGACGTTGACCGAACAGAAAAAGCCCGAGTATAACTATCTCGAAAACGACGACATAAGGCTCATTCATTCCTTGGTTTCGGACCAATGGAAAGAAGACGGGGAACCCATCCCTCCTTTTACGACTGCGAATAGTCACAACCTCGATGCTTTAATCAAGACTCCCAAGTCGGACTATTTCGGTGTGGAACAGTACCCGACACTGGAAAGCAAAGCAGCTATCATTTTCTACACTCTCAACAAGAAGCATCTATTCTTGAACGGTAACAAACGCTTGTCGGTAGCTTGCCTTCTCATTTTTCTTTTCATTAACGGCAAGCGACTTCAAACGGAGCCGGGCGAGATGACCGAAAAAGCTCTTGGCTTGGCGAAGACCACTCATGAGAGCGATTTTGGGGTGATAAAGAATGAATTGGAAACGTGGATTCATGATCGACTTGTCGATTTCGAACTGCCGACTAATTAAGACTTGCCAGATTGGCAAGTTCGGTTGCCAATTCCGAAAATTTCCTTATTTCTCCGGCTATTTGGTTCCAATTTCGTCCGGCCTCCGCAACAAGAATTGTTAGATATAACAAGTGAGTATTCCGGTGTTTACGGAATACAAAGAAAGCGCCCTCATAAGGCGCTTTCTTTGTATGGCCTCTATCTGCGCTTGAATGATTTTTTCCCGGAAATGTGGGTTCAATTCTCGGCGTACCATAGTAGTTAACCGGTTATCCACATTGACCTTTTTGCAGCGATTTTGCAGTAGAGGTATAATGTATGTGTAGCAAATTAAAAAACAGGCCTGATCCGCCTAATAACACGACACAAAACAGTAAACCTGTTTCGAACTCTGGCGTAGGTCCTAAAAAGATCAACGCCGAAAGGCTTTCACCGAAAGGTGTCGTGCCCTACGCTGGAGTTCGGTACGGGTTTTTTGCTATCCAACCATTTTATTTACGAAGACGAAGTTGGATTCACGCTGAGTTACCTTAATGAAAGATTCATAGGGTTATGAATGGGTGAATCAAACTAAAACGTTGCACCCCGAGGCCATAATTAGGTGGCTGGAATATAAAGAAGCACAATCAAAATGAAACAAGAAAAGTTCATGGAGACAATGGGACCAAAACTTGGTCATGGCACTGGCCCGAGTATGAACTCGGCTCAACTCGCTGCGACATGGGAATTGCTCATAAAAAAAGGCATCTTCACGCGCGAAGAGCTTACAACCGAAGTTGAGATTCAACTCGGCAAGCTTTCCGAGGCAATAATGAAGGCGCCAATTCTTTCTCCGATACAGCGCAACACGCAAATGTAGAACGCTGATCAAAATAATACGATTTCTTGCGAACGCAATCTCCTGAAAAGGAGATTTGTGTTTATTATACCCCCGGCGGGGATAGACTGCCAACACTATCAAAGACGGTGTGTAAAGGCAAGTATTTCAATCAACTCACTATTTACGTCGTCAGGGCATTTGGTGGATACCGGCACTTAGGTCGTTATAACCTCTATATGGATATAGAATGGTTACAATTTGCATATTATTCCATGCCTTCGCCAATCAAGTTCGGGTATAACTCCTGCGGCATTACTTTGCAAATTTCTGCCAGCCTGAACAGGTTAACGACGCTTGGCATAGCATTACCGTTCTCCCAGCGGGAAATGCGGTCTGTGCAGTCGAGTCCAAGGCGTTCGGCAACGTCTTTCTGTAAGAGGCCGGCCTGTTCGCGATAAAATCGAAGCTTGTTTGATGTAAATGTTTGGTTTGTCATGCTTTTAGAATATTGGATACTGAATAAAGGGGTAGACGACACATTTTGCTAATTCGGCAAGTTCTGCCGTCTTCATCCGCTCGTTCCCCAGGCATACTCTCTGTGCAATGAAGTCAACGTGTGGCAGGATACCGTGTCCATGACTTCATTAGATGAATACAGGGAAGCGCTTGGTAAGCTGGCGGATGGACTCTCGGATGAAGAAGTCGGGAAGATCCGTGATACGCTGCTTGAACTGGCGGCAATAGCGTACGAGACGAATCCAGAGAGATTAGGGCAGAAGCGACGGAAGGGAACTTCGAACTAATATTTTGAGATACGCTCAAAAACTCGTGACACATCGGTGGTCACGAGGAATTTTGTGCTGTAACAATTCAACTGGAATCTGATGCTTCGATTTTCTTTTTTCCGTCACTTGTTGCTTGTGACAACTCGCCTGACAATTCAGAAAATTTTCTTATTTCTCCGGCGATTTGGTTCCAATTTCGTCCGGCCTCCGCAACAAGTCCGGACGGGGTGGTCAAAAATTCCCGTCCTAGCCTGAAAACAGGCGATAATTTAGCGGTTCCAAATGCCGCTTCGGATACGTCGTACCTGATTACGTCCATTAGCACCGCCTTCTGTAGGCGTTCCTTATAGCCTGCATCCATACCCTTCCAGGCATCCGCCGGATTCTTAAGGACTCGCATGGCAACCAATACCATGTTTGCCATATCAACATCAGGGCTTTCTGTATCCTTTAAGGGAGTAAGGCTGGCGATTTGACGGTCTAAAGCATCCTTCATTTCCGCATATTCCGTATTTGAAATCTCCTTGTTTATTCTCATTTCCGTCAGTTCTTTTCTCTGTTTCTCTCGCCTCAATCGTTCGGAACGTCTGCGCTTGCTGTCTTGTTTGTCCGAGACAAGCCGCGTTTGTAGGTATGCATTTATCGCCTTTTCAAAAGCCTCAAAAAAGCCGGGGCGGGGAGTGATTGTGGTCAATAATTCATGAAATTTCGTTTCCAACGTTTCTTTGCGCAAGACCTGGCCGAAATAGGCACACTGCGGGTTATGGCAATGATAGCCGGGATATCGTTTACTTCGTCCTTTGGACCAGGAGGCTGTATAGGGTTTGCCGCACGAGCAGGTAATCAGTCCGCGGAGTGGAAAATCCGGGTTGAATGAAAGTCGGGGGCGGGTCGCATTATTGGACATACCCCTTTTTATCTTTTGAATGTCGCTGTATTCTTGAAGTGTGATCATCGGTTTATGTTCGCCAGGATATTCTTCGCCGTCCCAAGGATCGATGAGGATGCCGGCGTAAAATTTGTTTGTCAGAATTCCTTCCCAAAGTTGCTTGCGCATTGGCTTACCAGTACGGGTTCGAAGGCCCCATCTGTTGGATTCTTCCGTCAAGGCGCCGATGGAATGGTTCCCGGCTCTGTATAGCTTTAAACCACGCTGAATCAGGTGATACCGTTCTTCATCTGGGATATCCGGCATGGTTTTGCGCCGATCCCTGGTTTTCTTGGAATGCACATAGCCAATTGGCGGCCACCAGCACCAGATGCCCATTCGGAGCCGTCCCCGCATCCCGCCCGTGCAACGTTGCTTACGCACCTCGTTTTCAAATTCAGCGTAGCCGGCCAGGAAGGTCTCCATGAGCTTACCGATGGCGTCCTGGGTGATTGGCTCGGTGACAGAAAATAAGTTTGTCCCAAATTGGTTGAGTTTGGCCCGAACTGAAAAATGGTCGGTTGCGTTGCGTGCAAAACGGTCAATTTTCCAAACGATAAATGAATCAATCGTTCCTTTGTTTGTCCGGCAGAAATCCAATGCCTTGAGAAATTCGGTGCGGTCGGCTGCGGTGGCCGATTCACCCTTTTCAATGAACGTCCGCACGATCTCAATGCCATTCCGCTCGGCGTATTCTATGCAAGCCCGTTCCTGGCTTTCGAGGCTGGTGCCGCTGACTTGTCCAACGTCAGAAACGCGGACATAAATGATTCCTTTTTTTGTGTTAGGTGAAATTTGATTCATGAATTCAATAAAGCAAAAGTGGGGTAACAGATGCGCCTCAAGTTGCTACACAAAAGGCCCTGTTACCCCGCTTTTGAACTCGATGAATAAATGAAATCCGGCGCTTGGCCTTTTGTGTAGCAGGATCAGTTTATCAGATTCCTGGCTTTTTTGGAAGCCAACCAAGGTCTGACCTGTGTTTCATAAGCAATTTCGGCAAGTTCCATGAGTGTATCTCGAATACGCAGGATTTCTTCGTCCGTCAGGTTCTTGACTTCTGGGCCTAATGCATTTTTGCAATCGTCGAACGAAAACATCGTGCAGCAATTATTGTCCAGGAATTTGCAGAGAAATAGACGGCAAAACTTGCAGGTTTGGCAAGTTTTTGGCGTTTTATTTAAAATGTAGCTGTGCATTCCTCAGCCGAGGAAACTACGTCAAACTGATTACTAACCGTAGGCATGGTGTGGACACACATCGACATAATTTTAGTGGGGAAACGCCGAAGCTGATTCCGTTTCAAATCCAGATTGATATTTCTCTCCTTTCAGTTCATAACATACAAAATTAGAAACCCAACCGGCATAGTTAAGGCCGCTTTTTTTCGCTGCACGGTCAAATTTACTATCACAATTCTAGTCTCTATAGACGGCAGAACTTGCCAGATTCGCAAAGCCAAGAATTTCCCGTAACTTGACTAAAATCAATAAGTATGCTGGAATAGTATACCAAAACCGAGCCTGTGAAGGCCCGTTGTTTTTATAATAACTTGCCAATTTGGCAAGTTCTGCCGTCTCCCGCCTGTTTCGCTTTCCGCATATCGTGTGACCCTGGACTCAACACGAGTTCGCTTCCCATGGCATCGCTTTCAAACTATCTACTCACCAACCGAAAACTTCTGGCCTTGTCTCAAGACGAGGTGGCTTTTTTGTTGGGCGCCACCGGCCCAAGCAAGGGAAGCAAGGTGTCCAAAGATGAAAGCTCATCTCGTGAACCGAGCCTCAAAGACGTTCTGACGTATGAGCTGATCTATGGCAAGCCAGCCCGTGAACTCTTCGCCGGCGTGTATGAGCAGATGCAGCAAGAAGTAGCGCAACGTGCCAAAATTCTCACGTATCGAAAAACTCAAAACAACAGCCCTAAACGCCAAGAAGTCCTTACCAACCTCATTTCAAAAATAACCGGTTAATACATATGAACCAAACCAGCCAATCTCGCATTTTATCAATCGCCCCCACAACCAGAGGCTTCGGCTATGCCGTCCTCGAAGGGGAGAACTCGCTCGTCGCATATGGTGGCAAGACCGTTACGACGAAGAAACGTAACAAAACTAATCGTTCCCTTGCCCTCATAGAAAAGATGATTATTCAATACCGACCGGATGTGTTGGTGCTGTATGACGTGCGTGCAAAAGGCATTTATCGCCACCCTCGGATTAAGGAATTGCATCGCCTCGTCGTCAAACTGGCGAAACGGCACAAACTCAAAACTGCAGCGATTTCAGGGGGCGATGTGCGGCGTTTGCTTTTAGGCGATCTGAAAGGAACGAAGCATGGGGCGGCCGAACTGCTGGCCAAGCGATTTCCCGACGAATTGGCTTCGCGTCTTCCGACGATGCGTAAGTGTGGGCATAACGAGGATCGCCGGATGGACATTTTTGATGCGGTGGGGCTAGTGGTCGCGTTTCGGAGAAAATCAGTGGCAAGAGAAACACGGAGGGAAATAATCTCCTATCTCATCCTTGGTTGACCGGAAAAGTGCCACGAAGCGGGCGAGGCATTTGGCGGTTCAGTTTGATGTAGGCGAGCTTTGACTTCGTTCGTGGCCGAGGAGCCATTTCAGCGTTCGATTTCTATTGTCACCACGGGCGCTTTGGTTGGCATGTGAAAGTTCAAATAATGCTTAAATCGGGGTTCACATCGTTTGTCTTATTGGAAGCAATAGTATTATCAAAATCTCTATCACGCTTAAAATGATTATCAACCAAATTATTCGACGTTTGTATTTCGTAAAATATTCTCTAATTGTCATAATCATAATATATATTACCATGCAGGATTGTCTACTTGATTCTCTTGAAAACCTTCCTTACTAATTTCAATAAAATCATTGTTATAATACTCATTTTTAAAATTTGTTGCACTCTCTAAGTGCCAAGCGTGGATAGCGTCTGATTGGGCCTGGTATGCCCGTTTCTCACCCGAGAGCGACCATTCAGTAGTATGAACAGACTCATGAATTAAAAGTATTGCCAATAAGCGCTTGTCTATTTTAAATGCCGCAGGATCGATCCGAATATTATTCCCGAAGAAGTTGCCGTAAGTGTCAGTTTGACCCCAGACGTCCTGACTTCCATACCGTAGTTTAACCACCCGGATATTGGCTGTAACTGCAATCTTTGCATATTTTACCAGCTGTGGTGGCAAATTTGTCTGATTTGCGGTTATCCAATCTCTAGCGTCCTTCAACGCTTTCGCTTCGGCTGGCGCCGGTTTTCTTCCGACCCACCTATCTTCCAACAAATCCCTGAGCATATCACCAATAATAGCTATGACAATGACTGCAATTACGATTATCGCGATTGTGATTAGAATTTCTGGAAATTTGCCCGTCGGATCGCTTTCGTTAACCGAGTCACAATTGGCATAGAGGTATTTGTGCAGTGTCTGCGGGTCATCATTATTTCCAGCAAACGTATCCCTTTGGTTGAACCGACCGTTGCTTGAATCATAATACCGTGCGCGCAGATTATACATGTGCAGGGTCGCGTCGTATTGCTCGCCGCAGAAGAGCTTGCTGGTGATGCCGCTACCCACCGCGGCGTCCGCGCTGCTGCTGGTAGATGTCCCCAACACCGCCCCATACGCCTCATAGCTGTAATGGCTCGTAACCGTCCCGTTCATTTGGGCCAACTGCCGGTTGTTCCCGTGCCCGTCCTGCAGGAAATACGATGGCGCCGTGGCCGTCGTCCCGCACTGCGCCAGCACTTCATCACCGATGGTGTAGCTTGTGCTCGGTGTGCCACCCACGGCTAGCAGTTCCTCCATCACTTGCGCGTAGCCCGTGTGATTGTTTGCATCAATCAAGTAATGCGTGGTGCTGCCGTTGGCCGTTGCGCTCACCCGGATGCCCTGGTCGTTGTACAGATAACTCGCTTTCGGCACCCCGCCCAACAGCACCCCGTTCAATTTGTTCGCCACGTTGTACGTGTACGTGAGCGTGCCCGATGAGTTCGTCTTGCCCGTCACCGACCCGTTGCCGTCGTACGCGTAGCTGGTCGTCCCGCTGATACTCGACACCTCGTTCGTTAGCTGGTCGTTGAGGTCGTAATGTGAAGTAATCGTCTCCGCACTGCCACCCGTCCTGATCTGTTGCAGCCGGTTCCCATCTAGGTCATATACAAACCCGTTGGTGTAGCTGTAGCCCGTTGCCGAACACCACGCCACTTCGTTCGTCAGCCGGTACAATCCGTCAAACTGCCAGCTCAACGTGTTCGTCAGATATGTGCCACCCTCCTGCCACAACACCTCTACTGCATTCGTCCGCCGTCCCGTGGCATCCAGCTTGTAGCTGTACGCCGCCAGATTTGTCATCCCGGCCTGATGCACCAAGTTGGTCAGCCGGTTCAAGGTGTCGTAGCGGTACGTCGTCACCACCCCGTTGGGCAGGTCCAGTTCCGACCGGTTGCCCACCGCGTCATAATGATACGTCGTCGTTTCCGAGGGCGAGAGCATCTGCCCGTTGCGCTTGAGGACTATCACCGTCTGTAACCGCCCCAGGGCATCGTAGCCGTAGCTCAACTCCGAATTGGCCGTACAGGTGGATATATGTCGGCCGGTAGCCAGGTCGTACCCGTAGTTGATGACGCCCTCCGGCGCATTTACTTGCGTTAGACGCCCGTCCAAGTCGTAGGTGTAAAAGGTCAGACGCGTGGTTGGCGTGCTGGTGTTGGGCGGGTAGAAACATTGCGCGTGTGCCGTCCAAAGCTGGTCCACGCCCGGCTCATTGGCAATCAATGCCGCCAAAGTGATGAGCGTGGCAAACCGCCAGCCATGGGATGGCAACTTTAAGCGACGCCGATGGCCCCGCACCGGTGAAACCCGACCTGCCAGCGCCCAGAAGGCTTCCATTTGCTCATCATAGATTTCAAGGGCCAATTCACGAATCTGCCGCCGTTTCCGCGCCGGAATCATCACGATAGCCATCCCGAGCAACGTCAAACCCGTTAATCCACCCGACACATTCGGATAACGGTTCACTGATGCCATCAGGCTGGCAAACAGGCCGGAATTATCTTTTGGCAAGCCGACTATGGAAGCATAGCCGTCGCAGGCATTCGTCGTGGCATCAGCGCCATAGCGCTCCACCGTTTCTGAAACCTGGCCAAGCTGGTTATAGACATAGCAAACCGCCTCGTCAGGTATCACCGCACCGGCTTGGATTAAGAATCGGGCCTTGACCCGGCCAAGTTTGTCATAAACGAATTCCGTATGCTGGCCCTTGAAATCGTACTGCTTCCACAGCAACCCGATGACGCCATTAGTGGTATACACGTTTGTTTCCGTCCCGCCCATCGGCAGACGATGGGTAAGCTGGCGGCCTTGAGCATCATAGGTAAAGGTGTTCGTCCGGCCTTTGGCGTCCGTGCTAACCACGAGACGGCCATACATGTCATATTGATAAGACCAGGCGGGGTTCGACGTTGCATTTCCATTTTGCGGGTCCAACACAATTGGCTTGATGACATTGGTCAATTGCCCGGAAACATCGTAGCCAAACTGCGTGGTCAACGTTGCTTGATCCACTTCACCCACTCGCTGACCGACGTTGTTAAACAAATTCGTGGTGGTTGTACTGTTGTTAAACAGCGTCGTTTTCAGCCGGCCCACCGCGTCGTACTGGAATTGCACAGTATGGCTCAAGGCATCCGTACTCACAGTCTTGTGTCCGCCAGCGTCATACTGATAGCTGTTCGTATGACCCAGCGGATCAATCATGTCCTTGACCTGGCCATCCGCGTAGTAGTCGTATGTGGTCGTCTCGCCATCCGGGCCGGTGCGTGACAACACCCAGCCATTGGCAAGATACGCCGTGGAATTGGTGGAGTAACCTGTACCCTGCGAGCCAATGACACTCATCGAGTCACCCGGATTCGACAAATCCGGTGTGATATTGATAACCACCCCCATCATGCGGATCGTGTTCGTGGCCCGGCCGATTGGGTCGTATTGCGTCAACGTGCCGGTCATTTGATTGCGGTCGGAAGTTAAAATCACCTTGCCGTCGTTATCATAAACCGTGCTGGTCTGCGTGCCGTCGGCGTACGTGGTCTGAATAGTGTTGCCACGGGCGTCGTAAATGAAACTGTTGGTGTTCCCGAATTTATCAATAGTGTAAGCCACCTTTCCGTTCGCGTTATAAACGGTCTGGTTCGTGTTCCCGTCCGCGTCAATTGTCGTGATCGGCCGATCTTGATCATCGTAAAAGGTGTAGGTGTTCACCGTAACCGGCGATCCACCCGGGGGAGTCCACGTGTATGAACTGCTGGTCTGATTTCCATTGGCATCGTAACTGAATGAGCGGGTGAACCCTCTGGAGTCGGTGGTGGTGGCCACGTTACCACTGGAATCATATGTGAACGAAGCAGTAGTATTGCCATTTGCATCCAGCGTTGCACTCAACTGGTTATTGACGTAAATCGAGGACGACTGCGCAAAGACGTTGCTGAATGGATCCGTCTGGACCGTGTTGGTGAGATTGTTGGCCCCATCGTAAAGACTTGCGGTTACATTGCCCAAAGGATCCGTTTGCACAGTCAAGTTCCCATTCGTATCGTACAAGAACGAGTTCGTGTGGCTAAGCGCATCAACCATCTGCGTGCGGTTGCCATTGAGGTCATATTGATACGACGTGGTGTAGCCGAGCGGATCGGTCACGGACAAAAGGTTGTTTGTGCTGTCATAGGCATTGTGTGTGACGCCGCCAAGGGCATTCGTTTCATCCGTTACGTCGCCATGCAAATCGTAGACATACGTGTTGGTGCGGCTCAGGCGATCCACCATCACTTCCATGTTGTTGGTTGTATTGTGAATGAACTGTGTGATGTTGCCCTCCGCATCTACGGTCTCGGTCAGCCGACCGCTGTCGTCATAAAAATTCTTGGCCACCTGCGAACCATCCCCGTTGAATATGCCGGTGATGTAATGCGGGAAATTTGGGTTGGTATAGGTATAGGAATTTGTCGTGTAGGTCCCAGCAGTAGTCAATTTTTCAACGCTGAACAAATTGCCGTACCCATCATACTCGTATTTAACCGCCAAGTTTCCGTTAGGATCATGGATGCCGATGATGTGGCCATTGCTATCACGGTCAAATGAAATTTTATGGGTCAAATTTGTTCCCCCCGTCCAATGAGAGATGCTGGCGTCGTCGATCTTTATGACATCGGTTGAAGGTTCAACAATACTGGTGAGTTTTGGCGGGCCAAAAATGGTGGCGGTCAGGTGGCCGTCATCGTAAGTGATATGCCGAACATCACCTCGCGTAATATTGTATTTTGTGCCGTCCAGCGTTTGAAGAACCCAGCCAGGCAGGTCATAATTGTCCATCGTTGAACCTTCGCCTCCTTTAAACCAATAAGGTGGCCAGTCCGAAGTAAGTGGATAAATTAGTGTGTTGTATTCATTGTCGCCCGCCCCGGCAGATTGCCCTGATACAGACAGTTGCGCAGTGACTCCGGGCTGCGAACTGTAAACGAGGTTATTGGCGAAGCCTGAATCGTCACTGCCGTCTGGCAGGAAAGCATACGGAAATGTTGTCCTGCGGCCATCGGGCAATGTCAGCGTTACATCCCAACCGCCTCCTGATCGCATGCTCAACGTCCCTGCAGAGTCATCCGAACTGTCGGCATCATACGCCGTAGTGGCTCCGCCAAATGAGATGTCCTGCCGTGTCTCATCCAACTGGACGTCCATGTCGTTGAGTGACATTGTCCAGCTGTAGCCGAAGTCTCCGTTGTCAGGGTTGAGGGAATTATAAGTTCGGGTGACAGTCAAGGGAATGCCGTCAACGGGTATGACAATGTCCTGCTGGCTGAAGCTGAACTGGCCGATCTTCAAATTGGAGTCCAGGATGAAGAAGACATCCGTATTCGTAATCATTTCGCCGCCTATCACCGCCAAACGCATGATGTAAACGCCGTTGGCAAGAGTCGTCAGGTCACAGTTTGACACCAAGATTCCCGAAATGCTAGTGGTGCCTACTGTTCCAGCATGATAATCAACATTCGTAAGCGGCGCAGGAGTGAGATCACGAAGCAGTGTTTGGCCATCTTCGGAATAAACCCCCAGTTGCCATATCACATTGCTTCCCAAGGGGTGGACCGCCTGACCCGACAAGGAAATGATGCCGTCACGGATCGTTGCCAGATTGGTGAAGGATTGGGATGCGTTTGTGCCCGCTGTGTAGCTGACGAGGGAACCGACCGGGCCGATGGAACTGGTGCCCCCCGGTCCATTCCACGGTTGGGCGACATTAATATTAATTCCCGGGGAAGTTCCCGCCTGGCCGAAGGCGTCGTAGGCGGTGGCAGTGAACAGGCAATCACAGTCTTTGTAGGAGGCGAACCAGAAATTCGTGTAAAGGCCCGTGGGAGAATTGGTAGCCGCCCCAATCAACACATCCCCCAAATAAAATTCGACATTGGTGATGTATTGCGAAGGGGTGACCTGGGCAATGATGGGAACAGTGGCTCCGGCTGCAGCAGGATAATTATTTGTCGGACTGATTATAGCGACTTGTGGAGGGGCAGTGGCAAAAACGCGAATTGTGACAGATGCCTGGGCAGTGCCGCCGTGACCGTCCGAAATCACGTAGTTAAAACCGTCGCCAGGATATACCGTTCCGGTGCTCGCATCCGTGCTGCTGAAGCCGTGTGCTGGCGTATAGCTGATGGCTCCGCCTCCATTGATGATGGTCGCCGTCCCGCCATTTCCGGGCCGGCTTACAGAAATGATTTTCATGGCGTAGCCATTGGTATTGAAGTCATTCGCCAGCACGTTTAGGACATCATTGAAGCTGTTGGCAAAGACAGTGATGTCGTCATTTACAGCAGTGGGGCCGGCATCCCCGTTGCTTGGCAAAACATGAATGGTAATAATTGGAGAGAACACGGTACGGCCAACTCCATCCACGGCTTCTGCACGGAAGGTATAGTCACCATCGGTCAAATTGGCGACATTCAATGTGTATGTTCCGGAGAGGCCATTGGTTACTTCTCCAAAATCAATTGTTCCGTTGGTGGTAACCTGTTGAAAATCGACGAAACTGATGTTGGTAATTGAACTGCTGGCACTAGCCGTCAGGCTAAACGCAGCCGGCGCAAAAACCGTGCTGCCATCGCTCGGTGAAAGCAATTGCACGGTGGGAGGCGTGCCCGGCATGAAGGCGCTGCCGAGCAGATAGAACCCAAAAGTCGGCAGCGCCGTATTGACCTGCATGGTTATCTGACCAACGCACACTTCATTAGAAGATGCATTAAAGGCAAGAATCAGGTTGGTCGACTGGCCTACGGGAATATAAATATTTATGGCCGTTTCATTTGTAAAATCACCCGTGATCAATATGTTCGAAATATTCAAGCCCAGCGTGCCAGTATTCGTAATGAACAGCGAAACAGTGGTCGGTACGTTCGTCACCGTTGCCGGAAATTCAACAGAGCCGCCATTCTCAACATTGGTTCCATCATTCAACACGGTCAATTGCGGCTGGCCAACAATGGTCATTGGGTTCACAACGGTCACAAAAACATTCGCCGTGGCAAAACCGCCGTAGCCATCGGAAACCGTGTACGTGAACTGATCAGAGCCATAGGCGCCGGGAGGTGGAACGTAATTGAGGTGGGATTGGTCAGCTGTGACGCTGGCTGAACCATAGACAGGTGTTGAATTGGAAACAATGACGGTCGGGTCATTATCCGGATCAGCAAATGACGGTTGAAAAACATTCCCGAAGCTGTCGGCATAAACAGTGAGTTCATAATCGGCCGCCACAGGGGGGTTGTTGGATATGATGGTGATCGTTATCGGCTGCATTTGTCCAATGCGTCCTGATGAATCGACGGCGATGGCTGTTAAGGCAAAAGTTCCAAGCGGGGCGTTTGACCACATGACGCTGGAATAGAATTCCGAGCCAGGTGTGGGATTGTTGGTGATCCCAAGAAAAACAAATCCATTGGTGCTGAAATAATAATACTTGACATAAAGGGTACTTGAATCCGCCAATGTTACCATCCATACATTTGTGGGGCCATGATGAATAATGCCTCCATCTTGGATATACTCTGACATGTACTGGAAAGTGATAGTGGGCGGGGCTCCCCCCGGATATGCCGTGCCATCAAGATAAGCCGTAAACTGACCGCCACCCGCGTTATCCGAAAATGTTAACATTCCACCATAGAACGAGTTGGAGGAGGCATTAAACTGGATTTGGAGATTGGTTGATGTCCCAGCGGCGATATTAAAGTTGGTTCCGCTCAGATTTGTAAAACTACCGGTAACGACGAGATTACTGACAATCAAATTGGCCACGCCTGCATTTGAAATAACGAGCATTACATTGGTAGGGTGGCCTACACTGGTTGTTGGAAACTCTATCACGCCGCCGTATGTTACTGCGACCGAATATGGGTAGGCCGTGGTATTCGTCAGAACTTGTAATTGTGGCCCTATTACGCTGCCTTGAAGCAGATAAATATTGGTGAAGCCAGGCGCATTGTGCAGCAGAGTGAGGCTGCCAGTGGCAAATCCATTAGACGATGCGTTGAATTGCAATGTAAGGTTGGTTGAGGTGCCTGGGGGAATGTCAAAATTTGTCCCGCTTGTGGAAAAATCACCCGTGGGCAGCACGTTGCTGATGACCAGATCAGCTACGCCCGGATTGATGATATTCAACGTGAATTGTTCGCGGGAACCGGTCGAGGACGCCGATGGAAATGCAATCAACCCTCCATTTTGGATCAAAGCACTATTGGTAACGACTTGAATACCCGCCGATCCGGAATAGGAAACGCCACAGGCGAGCGAAAGAGAGTACTTTGGAATTTCGTTCGTGATTGGATCCGTCACTTCGAGCAGATAGCCTCCGGTTTCTTGAGGGGTGTAGTTTAAAATTCCATCGACGCCGACAGCCACCACATTCTGCGACAAATCCCTCAAAATCAGAGTCGCATGATTTGCATTCGTATAGTTGACCGTGAACGGTAACCCGGCTAAAACATTGACTGTGTAGAGATTGGCAAAGGTCGATCCGCCGAAGGTGGGCGAGTATACGTACGGATACGTATTGCCAACGAACCCGCAGGTCAATATTTGCGACCAGTCTTTCCTGGCGGTTGCAGATATTGGTGCCCCGTCCACATAGGCGGAGATGGTTGCTGTAATCAAGTCTTCGCCAACGTTCGTGCGCGTATAGACCAGGGTGATATTGCCGTTTGTATCGGTGCTCGCCGACCAATTCGTTATCGTGTCGGAGCCGTCCCCATAATCGTTCTTGATCACCGTGAACTGAACCAACAGGTTTGAAACAGGATTGTCGTATTGATCCACCACATTGCCAGTCAGCGAATAGTACGTATTTGTCGGCGTGGCCCAACCGTAAACTGTTGTCAGGGTAATATTAGTCGTTCCGGCGATAACCGTTACCTCTGAGATGCTGGTGGCTTGTCCGTCATCAGCGGTGAGTCGCAGAACGTAACGGCCATATGGGCTGCCCCCATTGGTATTCCGGAATGAAACGATCGTGGCGGCGATGTTTGCATTGCTAAAAAGCACGCTACAACCAGAGGGATTGTCAGAAACAGACCATATGATGTTTGTCACGCCATAGGGCAACCCGTCATCGGAGACAATTCCGTCTAGAAAAGCGTTGGTTGTTGCGACCACTTGGTTTGTGCCGGCATTGACAACCGGAGCCTGATTGCGCACGACGACGATGCGGGAGTCTGCGTAACCATAAAATTGACCGTCAAAGGCGGTTAATCGCAAATAATTGGTTCCTGGTTCGGAAAACAGCGCGTAGGTGTTGGTTTCGAGGAAATCTCCGATTACGACGTCCCCAGGTCCGCTTACCTTGGTCCATGTGTTGCTGGTTGGACTGATCAAATGCCCGTCGTCTATAACAGAACCGTTTAAGGCAACATAGTTTGTTGCCAACCCTAAAAGGGGCTCAGGAGTGAAGTTCCCTTGAGCCCAAATTTGACTGTTGTTATTAAACCGTGTAATCTCGAATTGGCTTCCGTCCCAATGCGCACGGTAGAAATAACTCGTATCGGAACCTTCTTCGTTCGCGATCAACAAATCTCCGACACATTGCGCGAACTCATCCGCCGAGGCGCCGTAAATATTGGTATTTTGATCGGCAAGGCATAGAAGATTTTCATTCGGCAAAATCCGCCGGATACTCTCTGCGCCGAATCCAATGTCATATGTGGAGACATTGCCATTTGTATCTACCGCTTCAATTTTATCATAGTCACCACTGGCCAAAACTTTGCTCGCCCATGGGCCATACTTGTTGAGGTCATTTGGTATCGTTATGATGCCTTCATGTATACTCAAATTACTGGCGACCTCACTTGCTTGGCCGGCTGAATTAATTCTCCAAATGTTACCACCGTCGCCATTGCCACATAACACTAGTAAATCCCCTCCCCAAACTCCCGTATCGTCAACCCAAAGACTATGCACCAAGTCACCTGCGCTTGGTAGAACCACCCATGCATTGCCCGCCGCGCCACTTGACCAGTAATTGGTTCCGCTCGGATCAATCCGGACGATTTCACAGTCGCTTGCTATATCATTACCAAAAAATGTATCGCCAATTTTGAATCCGCCGGTGGTGTCCCTGGCCGTGGCAATATATGCCTCGTAACTGCCATTTTCGAATCCGACCGTAGCATTGCTTACTGTTACAAACGGCATCGGAATCCCGTTCGGAGGCAGCAAGTATAAATAAGCGTTGGTCGGGTCTTTGTAAACCGAGAAAATTGCGCAATTCGAAGGTGCGAAATAGTCAATCCCGCCACCCAAACCTGGCACGTTCGTCAAAGTCTGCAGATAAATGAGCGGCTGCAGTTGATTCGTATTCGGTAATGCGGGCAAAATCAAGCTCAAGTTCGTCTGCACGTACACTACTGGCGGAGTGTTTTGTTGCAGGACGGCAATCAGATTTGTGCTGGAGTTAGTGTACTGGCCATCGGTAGCTGAAAGGACGAGATAATATGCGCCCGTGGCATAGAAATACGCAGTCGTCGCAGGCTGGTTTGAAATGGTAAAATAAACGTTCGTTCCACCGTTAAGATTTGTCCAATTTACGGATAATATTCCGTAGGGCAGACCGTCGTCTGAAGCTACGCCATAAAGCTGAAGGGCATTCGTGGACAGGTTGATGGTTTGATTTGGTCCTGCATACACGGAAGGCGGCTGATTTGTCGCGACGGTTATGCTAACATCAGCCGAAAAGCCGGTACCACCATTCGTGTCAAAAGCCTCAGCTTTTAAAACGTACGTGCCATTGGTTGCGGACCATTTAATAGCGTATTCGTTTCCTATGCCTGAATTTGTTGAAGCAATAACATTCGTGTCTTGGTAAAACGTTACATTCGTAATGATGGTACTCGCATCGGCCTGTGCAATGGCCTGAATTGTGAGATTTGTGGGCGACATCAGAAAAACCGTGCCGTTCATGGGGTTCGTTATGGTAACGCTCGGCTGGTTTCGCACGTAGTTTGTGACTGCGGGGCTCCAGACATTTAATCCATTGGTATTTTGAGCCACGGCGGTCATCGTGAAGGTGCCACCGGTTGTGACTGGCCAGATGGCATGGTAAAGATTATTTGTTGAACCGACGAGGCCGATTGCGTTTGTTTCAACAAAAAACTCCACCCATTGCACGACATTTGTGGAAGAATTATTAACCTGAGCTGTGACCGTTACATTGGTCCTCGTCATGAATATCTGGTTTGTGGGTGATGTGATCTGGACTGACAGAATCGAGTTGGTAGAAAATGGCCAGCAAGTCAAGCGCATGTCCGCAAATGAATCGTCCTCCTGTCCTAGATAGAGGACAAGATCACGGCCACGCACGGCCAGCAAATTATCCCCCCCGTGCCAGCAATTGGTGGGAATGCCGTTGAGGACCAGGCTATCGTTTGTGGCGCAACCAACGTGATGATACCAGCCGTTGGTGCTGAACGCCTGGATGGTCAAGGTCCCGTTGGTGTACATGGTCATGGCGTTGGTAATCATGATGCCGTTTAGATATATTTGAGCATCGTTGTCGATGGCCAGGCCTAGGTTCAAATTGGTGGCGCCGGGAGTGATATAAAAATGTCGGCGCAGGAGGATGTCAGTATTGGTATGCCAAAACGTCACGGCAGTGCTGTACGGGTAGCTACACCCATCCGGATTGTTTGTGCTGGCGAACGCAGCCTGGCCGTTCGTGAAGCTGGATTCGTCAAAGTTTGTAGCGTAAAAGACGCTGACGAGATTTGAATTGACGACCTGATACCGATAACCTGCTGCCCCGTAGGAGAGGCAGTTTGAGGACAAAAGGTCCACAGTAAGACCGGCGATTGTGCTGGTGAGCGAACATATCGAATTGCTAACCACGACGAAGTAATTCCCATCGTTGCTTGGTTGGACATTATTGAGTGTCAGTATTGAGGCAGTTTGACCCGCCAAGGCTGAGGAGCCAAAATACCATTGGTAATTTAATGGATTGACCCCAGCCGCTGTTACACTCAAGCTGACGTTCGTTCCCTGAATCACCGTTTGGTTTGCCGGTTGGACCAAGATTGCGAGCGCCCAATTGGTCTCCCCGTTATCCACCAGACCGTCGCCGTTGGCATCTTCAAGGTAATCAGGTATGCCGTCTCCGTTGCTGTCAAGGGGGTTGCCATTTGCGTCTGTGGACACGTAATGATACCCCATGTCAACAATGGAGTTGGTCTCCTTCATCTGGTTTGTTTGCGTGGTGAATTGGTATAAACCGAGCAAATTCGCGTTCGTATTGCCCTTGTCAATAATGGGGCTGTTGGTAGGCAGATAGTAATTGCCCAGGCTGCCACTTTGCCAGTTGTAGCTGTTTGTTACAAACACTTCATGGCCACCCAAATTTGTTGTGGTTTGGAATCCCGAGCGGAAGGAATTATAATCCGTATAATAACCGTTCGTCGCAGATCCATTGGGATTCAGAGTAAAAGTTGTCTGGTCAAAAGCGCAATTCAGGATAGTGATAGGCCAGGTGCTTCCTGTATTGTGATTTGCATACAAGTTTCCACGAATGCATGTACACCCCTGCATGGTCACATTGGCCAGATTATTATTTACACTTATCGACGGCGCACCATTAACAAACAAGCAGTTGGTGACGTTAACCGAGACATAAGCATCGCCCCCGCCACCAGTATAAAACTCGCAATTATTAGCGGCGAATATAAACAAATAAGTGGCGCCATAGCTGTTCGCGTATGGACCGGCCTCATTATTGGGGGTTGAAAAGGTCGTGTATTGGGCTCTCGCGGTTGGAGCCGCGTGGGTGTAAGTTTGGATAACCATGCCTCCGATGTAACTTCTAGCGGTCCAATTTCCGTTAAAGCCCTCCTGCACCATGTTGTATCTGACCCAATAGCAGCGGGAGGTTGGTGTTCCATTGAAGTTGACCGTGGTGCCATCTCCCAAGGCGAGCCCGTGGGTACCTCCGCTGGAGGTGTAGAACCAGGCGGCGGCGGTGCCTGCGGAAAAGGTGATGTTGGAACTGGCAAGCGAGTTTCCAAACGCATAGTCCAGGGGGTCATAATGATACCCCAAATTTGGGCTGCTGTTGGTGTCTCGCTGGGCCTGAATAGATAAATTGGTGGCCGTCGAGATTGTGTAGCTGTTGAAAACAACAGGAGCCCAGGTGGTTTTGACTTGAATGCGCTTAAGCGCATTGGGATCGATGTTGGTGGTGCCGGCATTCAAGAAGTTGCAGCCGTTGGTCAAATAGCAGCTCGCAGCCCCGGTAATCTGAAGAGGATAAACGGTGTTGGTGACCAGCGATGAACCGACTTCGGGAGATTGGTAAAAGCCGTTATAGCCCGCAGAAATGTTGCCCGACAGGTTCGTGGCATTGACGAACGCGCAGTTGGTGAGATAAAGCTTGGTATTCGAGAAGCTGCCGTTAATCAGGTCGAAGCCATTGTTAAACGTGGCGTTGGCAACGGAAATCGTGTTGGTCGAACTGGTCGCGTTAAAATTGGTTTTGACACCGGAAAACAAGACGTTTCCCAAAGTGACTGCGCCGTTGACGTCGGAGACGGCCATCGCGCAATTTACAAATTGAGCGTCGTAAATTGCCGGGGATGTCCCAGATACTGACAATCCGCGATTGGCGTAAGCGATGCGGAAATCGGCTAGTGCGACGCTCCCGGTCGAGCCTAAGCTAATCGCCGGATTTGCGTAATAACCGCTTGGACTGCCGGTTGATCCAGGGATGGCTTCACCAATGTTATCGTCGTCTACGGCCGTGAACACTACCGGCCGGTACGGCGCGGAGAGAAATATCATCTGACTTCCCGCCGCACCGACGAGGGAACCGAGTGAAGTGTACTTGATCACAGTGTTGCCTTCAAAATAGGTTGTGCCGGACAGATTCACCGGGCCGGTGATCAAATAGGTCGTGTCGCCTTGAAAGATAAAATTGGAATTGGTAGTACCTGGGTTAAGAATTGTATAATCCAGAACATACCCCTTGCCCTTATCAGATCCTCGTGCCTGGCGAATAGGATGGGCAGTGGGCCTGGCGTTCGGAGTCCTCGGCAGCTCAAGTCGTTTTGAGGCCATCCCTGGCAAGCTGTGCGCGTTTGAAGCTTGTTCCGGCAGGGAAGACAAGGCTTGTTGGATTTCTTGAAATCTCACTTTTTCCAGCAAATAGGAATGCCCGTTGACGTTGATATATTGTTTGAACACGGTTGCCGGAGTGTCCTGGCCATCGAGACTAAACGCCCTGCCATGTCCAAGGCTGGTCGCGCCCCAACTGATTGCCTGGTCTGGCTCCAGTCCTTCTGAATCCATCCCCACGTTCCAAACGCTGGCTTCGGGCGGATTCAGAAACTCGGTGACCACTTCCAACTCCACGGTGGCTGAATTTAGGCCGAAAGATTCTGGGGTAGGTAATTGAGCCCTCAATACTACGTCCTGTTCCATACCATCACGCCGGTAGGTGTACAGCACATCGGCTTTCACACCGTCGAAGGCATTGGTATAAAGGATTTGATTGGTCACGACCAGCTGTCCCTCTGAATCCTGAATCTGGGCAATCTGCACAGATTGGCCGGTTGTTGGGTCATGGTACATCAATCCTACGATGTTGCTAACCAAACGCTTTCCGTCCGGAGTCAGTTCGTCGATAGCTCCAGCACTATTCAGATTGTCGGCAAAAATGACTTGGTGCTGGCCCTGTTGAGCAATGGCACCCTGCGCGTAAGGCACAATCAATTCCTGCGACGGCACCCATTTGCCGGAGGAAGGGTCCTGATAATTAAGGCCCGATGCCAATTCCGTATACGAATGGTTATGCGTTGCGATCTGGTTGTCGGCTTGCAAATCATAGGTTTGCCATTGCCAAACGTTAATATTGGCGCCGGTGGTCGCAATTTGCGGGGCCGTGGGCGGGGGGACAGTCGTCGTGCCGGCTTGATTTGGGTCGGTATTTATCGTTTGTGCCGGCGCGCCAAACACTGTGAGAAAAAGACAGAAAACCGCACTGTTGAAAGTTTTCATATGTAGAATACCTTTCTGAACTTTTGCCCAAAGAGACTGCCTTGGAAGATTACAAAACACCCCTTCAGTCTTAGTACGTTAACTGATACACATTTTTTGATTATCCCAAAACTATACATCGCCTTACTTCTGCCTGAATCTCCCCATTTCCCAAATACCGGACTGATTAATGTCATTTATAGGCTTCATAAAACAATGTTCAAGAAGTTTTCTGAAAAATATTTCGAGGATGATGATTCGCAATAAAGACGAAGGGATGATGATGGCCAATATCTGGTTGCCGCATGGTCCTTCCTTAGTTAGATAAGATTTTAGTATCGAAATTGTCGATGAGCCTGGCAAACCGATACAATTGCGGTTTTTTGGTCCGGCATTTCACCGCAAGACGGCTTCGTCGGAGCAATTTTCTATCAAGAGACGGAATCGAAAACTATTTTGACCTGTGGCGCTTACCCTTTTTGAAACCCGATGGATACAAGCTGTCGATCATAACGCCCAAAACGGATGCGAGAAGAAACAATTCTGCGTCGGTGACCCGGCGGATTTCCGCTTCAATCTGGGAAACCGTTCCCCGGCTTATATCCAGGCCATGCAACTGGCACTTGGAAGCAAACTGCTCCTGCGTTAAACCTAATTGGTAACGCTTCTTCTGGATTTCCTTGCCAACGACGTTGGCGGGCTTTGGTTTTCGTGCCATGCGCGTAAATACGGCTTGACAGTAAGAGAGGCATGGAGTTTATTTGCTACGCTTTCGTAGCAACATGAAATGCTTGGAAAGTGATGCAATATGATTACATTTGTTCGCAGAATCGGGCCCGACCCGCATGAAAACGGTGCGAAAACCTCCGCGTGTTCCGGCTGTCCCGACATTTGGGAACTCGACAATGGCGACTTTGCGGTAATCGGCATAGACATCACGGATGCCGCTGTCCCTAAACTACCGCCGACGGCCGGTTGCGGGCCGGATGAACGGATCGTTCGATTGCCCCGTAATCTGTTGGTGAACGCAAAGCAGGCCATTCCCGACCGGCTCTAGCGTCATTCAATACTCCCATGGTAAAATAGGGGACATGGGACAATGGCTTGCTGAAAATTTGGTTGAAATATTTACGATCGTCTTCGGCAGCGGTTTGTGGTTCACGGCCTTTTCAATCCATAAAGACGGACAGGCGCGAAAAGAGGAAACCAAAACAAGAAAAGCCGCCAACCTCCTTGCAATCACGGCTAACCATCGTGAGATCTGGAAAGAATTCTTGGATAATCCAAAGCTCGAACGTGTTCGGGATGCCGTTGTGGACACGGCGGGGCAGCCCGTCACCAATGCGGAACACGTTTTTGTCACACTGATAATTCTCCATACCAATAGCGTGTATTACGTGATGAAGGACGAGTTGGTCGTTGAATACGAAGGGATTCGCCGGGACATTGCTCAATTTTTCTCACTGCCGGTCCCGAATACGGTTTGGCGGAAGTCCAAACCGCTGCAAAATCAAGATTTTGCAGCTTTCGTTGATGATTCTTTGAAATAGTGGTCAAATCAGCAGATTCAAAGCTTTGCCTTTTCCGATAAATATCGACGCGCTTTTATTGGCACAATTCGGACAGCCAACGGGCTATCGGGTAGAACCAGTGCCGTCTCAAAGGGTCAACATCACGAACCGGATACACCGTCGGAAGGAATCACAACAGAGTGGACCATGCGTTGGCACTACTCTCCTCGGTCATGTGGCAAAATGATAGCTAGTCACTGTTGCAAGACTCGATAAAATCGATATGAGAAATTCGTTGCGTTGGGATCCATCAGGTTGAGCAGGTTGGTCGTGCCGAGGTTTGTGGTAAGCGGTGTCCAATGAATAAAATTGGTTGTTG
>Ga0206970_10115_pt1 | contig 22994 bp, 11 predicted proteins | sample Alteio_BWOrgHeat_88_FD_152964 | JGI IMG/M metagenome (GOLD analysis project Ga0206970, IMG submission 152964) | Enriched cells from forest soil in Barre Woods Harvard Forest LTER site, Petersham, Massachusetts, United States -... | ecosystem: Environmental > Terrestrial > Soil > Temperate forest >... | reverse complement strand
ACGGAGTGTGCCAGCAACTCGCCGGCATAGCCCTGCTCACGTCGTCGCTGGCCGATGACCTCGAAGTCAGGAATAGTGAGAGCGCGGCCAGGGCAGAGCGCATTTCCACGCTGCTCAATGAGGCCATTGAAAAAACCCGCGGCGTGGCGCGCGGCCTGTTTCCGGTCCGGCTGGAGGAGAAAGGGCTGGTTTCGGCGCTCGAAGAACTGGCCGCCAATGCCAGCGAGTTGTTCAAGATCAACTGCCGTTTCGTGGCCACCGCGCCGCCGGTGGCAATCGAGAAGGGGATCGCCCTGCATCTTTATTACATTGTGCTCGAAGCGGTGGCCAATGCCTCGAAACACGGGTCGGCCCGCAATGTCGTCATCAATTTGGAGCCGGCGGGCGACCGGTTCCAAATCTGCGTGCAGGACGATGGCGTCGGTTTTTTCGCAGCCGGCCAGCGGGCACATGGGGATGGGTATCCGAATCATGCATTATCGCGCGCGGGTCATCGGGGCGACTTTGCACTTGCACAGCCAGCCCGGGTCTGGCACGTCTGTCACCTGCCGGTTCGCGCCGGCCTCAACCGGGACCTTGCAAACAAATAAACCCCCGGAGAATCAGCGGGCCGGTGTCCCCGTCGAAAAATTTTAATCCAGTATTATGGCCAGTGCACCATCGGAAAAAAGCCGCATTTTGATCGTGGATGACCATCCGCTGTTCCGCGAAGGCATGCAGCAAATGATTGATCGGAATGCGTCGCTGAAGGTGTGTGGCGAGGCGGCCAGCCCGGCGGCGGCCATGAAGGCGGTCGCGGAACTGGAGCCGGATTTGGTCCTGGTGGACATCTCCCTGGAAGGAGGCGACGGGATTGACCTGATCAAAAATTTGAAGGACAAATATGAGAACCTTCCAATCCTGGTGATTTCCATGCACAACGAATCCCTCTACGCGGAGCGGGCGCTGCGTGCCGGGGCACTGGGTTATGTGATGAAGAACGAGGCGGCGCGCACAGTGAAAGCGGCGATCCTCAAAGTTTTGGGCGGCGACATTTTTCTGAGTGAAAAAATGTCCGCGTCGGTGCTCAGCCGGATGATGCATGGAAAGAATGAACTGCCGGTCTCGCCGGTCGAGCAATTAAGCGACCGGGAACTGCAGGTTTTTCAAATGCTTGGCGAAGGCAAAACCTCGCGTCAAATTGCCGAGGAACTGGACCTGACGATTCCAACTATCCACTCATTCCGCATGCGGATCAAAGAAAAACTCAAATGTCAAAACGCCACGGAACTGGTCCTGCGGGCGAACCAATGGGTTTTTGAGCGGGCTTTGAAGTAAGTATATTTGAGAAGGGCCGCTGCTTTTTGGAGAGTTAACAACGAGCAAACTTAGGGCGATTCGAGTAAAACTGTGGCCTAATTTCGGAACACTCAACACTGTTCGGCCAACGTCTGCCCACTGCTCGCTAACGCGATAGCCGCCGATTATTTTACACTCGCACCGGTGCCAGACGAGTTCGTTACGTGGAGTCGCGATGCCACTGAACGTGGCGGGTTACTAATTTATGTATGCAGTGGACATGAAATTTCGTGTACCTTTCCTTTAGCTTACCAGATTTAGAAGTTCTGCGTCATGTGTTAACACTCTTCGGCACGTCCGCCCCCTTATTTTGGCACTTCTCGCTCTGGACAGTGCAACACATCAATTCCAGACTAAGACTTTACCACATGAGCAAATATATTATTCCATTAATCTGGCTTTTGGGGGGACCGTTTGCCTCAAGTTTTGGTGCGGATAACGTCCCGGCTTCGCTAACAGACAGATTTCATCCGGCGCAAGCGCCCCAACCGCAGCAGCATTTGTTAAAAAGGGGTGATCGTCTGGCCATTTGTGGTGATTCCATCACCGAACAAAAGATGTATTCGCGCATCATGGAGGATTATCTCACCATGTGCGAACCTGAACTGAAAATCTCCGTGCGCCAGTTTGGCTGGGGCGGGGAACGCGTCGATGGTTTCTTAAAGCGCATGACCAACGACTGCTTGCGTTTCCAACCCAACGTCGCCACCACCTGCTACGGCATGAATGATCATGAGTACCGTCCCTACGAAGACAGTATCGGCGAGGCCTACCGCAAAAATTCTCTCGCAGTAATGGAAGCCTTCAAGGCTCATGGCGTACGCGTAGTAATGGGTTCGTCGGGATGTGTGGGCAATCGTAACTGGTGGCAGACTAGCGCGACCACTGAGCTGCTGAACGAAAATCTTTGCCGCCTTCGCAACATCGGGATTGAGCTGGCTGGTCAGGAACACGAGGGTTTTGCGGATGTCTTTTGGCCCATGATCAACGCAGCGACTGAGGCCTCACAAAAGTACGGATCCAACTACAACTTGTCCGGTGGCGATGGCGTCCATCCAAATTGGGCCGGCCACGTCATCATGGCCTATGCGTTTCTGAAGGCGCTTGGCTTGAGTGGGCAGATTGCGGACTTCAAGGTGGATTTGGCCGCGGAAAAAATCACACTTTCCACCGGGCATCATCTGGTTTCCTCAAAAAATGGTGTGTTTGAAATCCGAAGCGACCGCTTTCCTTTTTGTGCCGACGCACCGCTCGGACTCGCTGCCAACTGGTATCCGACCGCTGGTTTCTACAATATCACCAACAGTGACAATCTCCGGTCCGGCATGGCATTTGTACCCTTCAATCAAGACCTCAATCGTTTCATGCTTGCAGTTAAAAATGCGACGGCCCAAAAGTATCGGGTAACTTGGGGCGACAACAGCAAGGTGTTTACCGCCGACCAATTATCCCGCGGCGTGAATCTGGCCGACGAATTTGCGCTGAGCCCGTTTTCTGCCCGCTTCGCTATGGTGGACGCTGCAGTTTCTGCAAAGCAAGATTTTGAAACGCGGCAAATCAAGACATTGTTCCGTCCGCAGGGAGGCAATGGCACGCCCGAACAGATTGCGGCCCAAACCGGGAAAGTCCTTGAGGACACGGAACGTCAGCACACCGCGCTGGAGAACGTCATCCACGTCGCGTATGTTCCGGTGACGTACACGCTCAAAATTACTGTTGAATGAAAATCCCTCATGGCCTCTCAACATTTGGCCCGTCAGTGGCCGCGCTGATCCTCGCGTACTCAGCGCCCGCTGAATCGCTGGTGGATAGCGTCAACCCAATGGTCGGTGCCAGCACAAGTGTGGACTATGGCGAAGGCAAAACATTCCCGGGTGCGGCCACGCCCTTTGGTCTGGTTCAGTTGAGTCCAGATACCATCACAGGCGGCGACAATGGCCCGGGCTATTCCTACGAGCACAAAACCATTGAAGGTTTTAGCTTCACGCACATGAGCGGCATTGGCTGGTACGGCGATTTTGGCAACTTCCTGGTCATGCCCACGACGGGCAAATTGAACACAGAACGAGGTGTCAATGGCGGAGGCGATGGCTACCGGTCGCGCTTCAGTCACGACACGGAAATTGCCAGGGCTGGATATTATTCGGTGCGACTGGATGATTATGGCATCCAGGCTGAAGCCGCCGCGGCGCCGCATGCCGGGATGTTGCGTTTTACATTTCCTGAGCACAATCAAAGCCGCGTGCAAATTGATCTTGCCCGCCGCATCGGTGGAACTTCCACGCGCCAGTATGTAAAGGTGGCTGATGACCATGCCATTGAGGGCTGGATGAAATGTCCGCCGGAGGGTGGAGGGTGGGGTAATGGGGCGGGCAAGGCCAATTACACGGTGTATTTTTATGCAATGTTCAACCGGCCTATCACCAACTGCGGGGTGTGGTCGGCGAACATTCCCGCCGGCTGGTCCCGGAAACGCGAGGACATTGAAAGTCAGCGTTATCGCAAGGTGGTTGCGGCGGCGAAGGTTCTCCCCGGTTGCAAAGAAGAGGTGGGCGACCACCTTGGCTTTTATTCCGAATTTTCTACTACCAACGGTGAGATTGTGCTGCTGAAAGTCGGAATTTCGTTTGTGGATCTCGCGGGAGCGAAGGAAAATCTAGAGAAGGACATCCCGGGATGGGATTTTGACTCGGTCAAGGCCGGCGCACATGAGCGTTGGGCGCAAGTATTTGATGGCATTGACGTCAAGGGCGGCAGCACCGGACAGCGCGAGGCATTCGCGACAGCCGTCTATCACTCGATGCTCGATCCGCGGGCGTACTCTGACGTGAATAGTAACTACACCGGCGCGGATGGCAACGTGCATCGGACGGACGGATTTACGTATCGGACCATTTTTAGCGGCTGGGATGTATATCGCAGCGAGTTTACCTTTTTGAGCTTGGTCCGGCCGGACGTCATGAATGACATGGTCAATTCGCTGATGCAGCAAGCCGAATTGAGCGGCAACGGTTATCTGGCGCGCTGGGAGATCGCGACTGCAGAATCCGGTTGCATGATTGGTGACCCGGCGGTCTCCGTGTTCACTGAAGCATACCGCAAAGGTATTCGTGGCTACGCTGTCCGGCGCGCGTTCGATTTGTGTCTGCATACGGTGGATTATCCAAAAGATAATGGCAATCATCATGCGGAGTATGCACGACTTGGCTTTGTGCCCGGCAGCATTTCTATAACTTTGGAGAGTGCTTATTTTGACTACTGTGCCGGGCGATTTGCCGAAGCTCTGGGGGATACCAACGACGCGGTTCGGCTGCTCAAGCGTTCACAGAATTACCGGGGCCTCTACGACCCCGCCGTGGGGAATATGCGCGCCAAGAACGCGGACGGGTCGTGGACGCAATGGCGGGGTGCTATCGTGGAGGGGCAGGGGTGCGTAGAAAGCAATCCCTACCAACAAGGTTGGTTTGTGCCTCAAGACCCCGCCGGTTTGATCGATCTGATGGGGAAGGACTATTTTGTCAACTACCTTACCGAGTTCTTTGAAAAGACGCCGCTCTCCTTCAAATGGAACGAATATTGCAATCACGCGAATGAACCAGTCCACCACACCGCTTATTTATTTGCCTATGCTGGCAAACCCTGGCTCACTCAAAAATGGGCTCGCACTATCATGGACCATGCCTATGGCCCTGGCGTAAAAGGGCTGTGCGGCAATGAAGATGTGGGGCAGATGTCCGCCTGGTATATATTGAGTGCCATCGGTTTCCACCCAGTTTCGCCTGTGGACGGCGTTTATATTATCGGCAGTCCGCTTTTTGATGAAGTGACCATCAAGCTGGATTCGCATTATTATACTGGCAAGACTTTTACGGTGAAAACCCACAACAACTCCGCGGAAAATATCTATATTCAGTCGGCCACCCTGAATGGCCAGCCGTTAAACCGCGCCTGGCTGCGACATGAAGATGTGGTGGCCGGCGGAACGCTGGAGTTGATGATGGGACCGAAGCCCAATGAAAGCTGGGGTTCCGCTTCGGATGAATTGCCACCCCGGAATTTTCCGCCCCATTCTTAATGATGGTCAAGAAAGTCTTTCGCTGGCTGGCGTTCTGCGCATGCGCGGGTTTCGCCACGATAGGCACCGCCCAAACAGCGTACTTTGTGGACGGTTTTCATGGCGGAGTTTACGGACACTATCCACCACGCTTTACGCAGTTCATAGTGGATTCCATGAACGCCCACCCGGATTGGAAAATCAATCTGGAAATTGAGCCGGAAACATGGGATTCAGTGAGCACGAACGACCCGGCAGCATTTGCGGAATTTCAGAAACTCGCCGCCGACCAATCAACCAGGGGAAGAGTCGAGTTCATCAATCCCGCCTATGGCCAAAGTTACCTGTGGGACATCTCGGGCGAGAGCATCATTCAACAGTTGGATCGCGGAATGGCAAAAATCCGCGAACATTTTCCCAACGCGCAATTTAAGACGTACAGCTCGGAGGAACCTTGCTTTACAAGCGCGCTACCGGGGATTTTAAAATCGTTTGGCATTGAGCACGCGGTGCTCAAGAACCCGAACACCTGCTGGGGCGGCTATATGCAGGCCTTTGGCGGCGAATTGGTCAACTGGATTGGCCCCGATGGAACTTCAATCACCACGGTGCCGCGCTATGGCATCGAAGCACTGAGCACGACGAGCACTTGGGAAACCATCGGCAACGCCAACCTGCCACAGTACGTCGAGACGGCGCTTGCGGCGGGGATCCCTCATCCTGTGGGCATGTGCATTCAAGATGCGGGCTGGCGGTTTGGCCCCTGGCTAAGTCATGTGGGCCAAAGCTATCAACCGACGGAATCAACCCTGTGGCGACATTATTTTGAAAACATAGCACAGCCTACGAACATGCAAACATGGCGGGTGAGCCAGGAGGATGTGCGCGTGAGCTTGGTTTGGGGCGCCCAAGTCTTGCAACGCATTGCCCAAGAAGTTCACGCGTCGGAGAATAAAATCTTCATGGCGGAAAAAATGGCCACCATGGCTGGTGTGGCCAATGCCATGCCCTGGCCAGGTGAGACTTTTGATGAAGCTTGGCGGACATTGCTGCTTTCGCAGCATCATGATTGTTGGATTGTCCCCTACAATGGCCGGCGCGGCAGCACGTGGATAGACAAGGTCGCGCAGTGGACCGGTTCAACAGATCAGCGCGCCGATGATGTTATCAATCATGCTGTGACCTCGCTCCTGCCAGCCCAAACAGGCGGCAAGGAATATTTTGTGCGCGTGTTTAATACATTGGCAAACGCCCGAACGAATCTGGTCTCGGTGGAGTTGCCGGAAGAATTGCGGGATCCATTAATCAAAATCCTCAACGCCAAGGGCAGGGAAGTTTCCTCGCAATTAGTCCCAAAAGGGAACAATTCTCGTGATCTCGAATTCCTGGCTTCAGTGCCGTCCTTCGGTTATGACACGTATCGAATTGAAAAGACAGAATCAATTTCCGCAAAACCGCCGCTTCCGGCCGTTCAAACCAACGGCTTGGTCATCCTGGACACGGACCTTTATCGACTGGCGCTGGATGTGAACCACGGCGGCACCATTCAGAGCCTGGTGGCGAAACACATGGGCGGCAAGGAACTGGTTGATGCGCAAAATCAACGCCGTTTCAACGAACTGAGAGGCTATTTCTTTAACGATGGCAAATATTTTTCTACAGCCGATTCTCCGGCCCGGGTGGAAATCGTCGAAAACGGCCCCCTTCGATTTGTGGCGCGCATTTATGGCAGCGTGAACAGCAGTCCGGTGACGCAAACCATAGCCCTGAATCGCGGCGAACCCCGCATTGATTTTTCCACCCGTATAGATTGGCGCGGCAGCTCCGGCATTGGTTCTGATTTCATGCAATCCGGGGAGTTCATGCGTGAACAGGATCGAAAGGCGTTTTATGACGACCGTTTCAAGCTTGTTGAACTCTTTCCCGTGAATCTACCGCAGCAAATGATTTACAAGGACGCGCCGTTTGATGTGTGCCGCAGTGATTTGACTGATACTTTTTTTCAAAATTGGTCGAGCATCAAAAACAACATCATCTTGAACTGGGTGGACGCCTATGATCCTGCCCAAAAAACGGGGTTGAGCTTGCTCACCGATCACACCACCAGCTATACACATGGCACGAATTTTCCTCTGGGATTGACCATGCAATACTCCGGCGTGGGTTTGTGGGGGCGCCAATATTCATTGAACGGTCCATCGGAAATCCATTTTGCCCTGTTGCCGCATATGGATGATTGGCAGCAATCCAAGGTTTGGCTTGCGGGGAGGGCATGGAATGAACCGCTTATCGCGAAGGTGTTTGCCTCAGCGGCGGCGCCAGCGGAAAGCTCGCGATCCTATGCCAAATTTGAGAGGGACGATTGGGAAATCCCTGTTGCGTTGTTTCGTGACGGAAAATTTTTATTTCGAGTATTTGCCCCTTCTACCTTGCCATCGGAAAAAACGCTTCATTTTCCGGAAAAGATAGCGAAGGCCGAGTTGGTCCGGCTGGATGGTCAACTATTGCATGAATTGCCCATTATAAGGATTGACGGTGATTATACAGTCAAGATCGCCTTGCCGCCATTTGCGGTGGGCACCCTGCGGGTCACTCCGGCTGCGGGACGATAAGTTTGCAGTTGAATCGCCTTTGTACTCGGCAGTGGGCGCACCTCTTCCTGCAGGCGTCAGGCATTTTCTGGTTTTCGGGAATAGGTGTCAAACAGGCTCCGGGCTGCGAGCAGTTTCTCGCACTCCTCGCATGACATGGGCTGCATAGGTGTGACGATAATTTCCGCGGGAGTTCGTGCGTCGAGATGGATAAAGTTATCCGAGTAGCGGACATCCTTTTCGCCCAGGCTTAACCAGGCCCACAGCGCCGGTTTTTCGGCAGTGACCTTGACGCGAAATCCACCTGTGATTTCGGCCACTTCTGTTTTGATGCCCGGATCTAAAAGGTCAATGTCCTTGGGGCGGGCGAAGGTGACGAGGTTGCGTGAGATTTCTCCGTTGGCTGTTTTCGATTCCAGCCAGATCAGCAGATTGTTTCTGCCATGGACGTCAACTAATGGATTCAGATCGAGTTGATGGACCACTTGACTTTGTCGCGGTCCGATCTGCACATTCAATTTGCTGTCCTTCAGCAAAGTCCCCTGTAAGTTGGTCACTCGCCAAGAAACCTCGCCTCGCCTCGCCTCGGCCAGATCGGATGTGAGATAAATATCTATGTTCTTAGTGTGGTCGTCCTCGAGTCCGGAGACCATCACGGGTGCATAGAAATGTCGTGCCGCGTAGTGCAGCGCCTTCCATCTTCCGTAATAATCCACCGAGGCCCAGCTCGCCACCGGCCAGCAATCGTTGTATTGCCAGAACAAGCAGCCCATGGACTGGGGCATGTGTTGCCGCCAGTATTCCGCGCCCAATTTAATGCCGTAAGCCTGCACGAGCTGGCTAATCCACAATGTGCTGTCAAAATCCTTGCCGGTGCGAAAATAATTGCCGGTCATGTTCTTAATGCGGTCGTTGCCCAGCAGGCAGCGTTGATGCCACTTCATGATGTCGCTCATGGTGGAAGTGCGATCATCGGCGCTGGTGTATGAATTCACGGTGCGCGGTTCGGGATAGGATTGGTAGCCAAACTCGCTCATGAAACCGCTAAGTTCGCGGTAGGCCTCAAACGTGCGCGCTCCCCACCAGACTTCCCAGTAATGCACGTCGCCGCAATCGGGACTGCCCGAGACGTAGCTTGATTGTGGAGCATACGTTTTGACCTGTTCGGCGAGCGCCTGCTTGAACAGCTTTTCGTAGCCGTCCCGACCCATGGACACTAATGACCAGTCGTCCTTCACTAGCAGGCTGATTTCGTTGTTGCCGCACCACACGGCGATACACGGATGGTGCCGCAGCCGCTTTAAATTATCGCGGGCCTCGAGGCATACGTTCTGGACAAATTTTTCGTCAAAGGCCGGGTAGCTTGCACAGGCAAATTTGAAATCGGCCCAGACGCAAATGCCCGTTTCGTCGCACGCATCGTAAAGTGAGTCTTCCTCGTAATAGCCGCCGCCCCAGAAACGGAGCATGTTCATGTTGACCGCGGCTGCATCCTTCACATATTGCCGCAGGCGTTCCGGTGTGACGCGATTGTTGAACGCATCGGAAGGAATCCAATTGGCGCCCTTGGCGAAAAAATCCACGCCGTTGGCCACGAAATGGAGCGGCTTGTCCTTCTGCTGTTCGACCAGTTGCAAGGTGCGCATGCCGATGCGTTTTGTTGTGGAGTCCAGCTCCACACCCTTGTGGTCTCTCAGGCTAATCCGGACTTCATACATCGGTTGCTGCCCCATGCCGTTGGGCCACCAGAGTTTTGGATGTTTGATTGCCAGTTTCGCTTCGCCCCGGCCTTCGGAAAGCGTAATTTCCTTCTTCGCTACGGGCTGTCCATCCTGCATTACGGAAATTTGCCCACGCACTTCGGAGCGGGCGCTGCCTCTAGCTGAAACACGTATCGTCAGCGTCACAAGATTCTTTTCCGAATGATCTTGAAGAACCAGCACATCTTCGAGCCGGGCCGAATCCGTGGCTTCCAGTGAAATGCTCCGCCAAATACCGCTTGTCACGAGGGTGGGTGCCCAGTCCCAGCCAAATTGGCAGGGCTGTTTACGCAGCCACGCGCGGCCGGTGACGCCTTTGTTTTCGCCGCGTTTTGCCTCCAGCGCTTTCACAAAGGCTTCGGGCGAACTAAAATGGATTTCAATTTGATTCCCCCCCAATTGTAACGCGGGTTTCGCGTCGAATTCCCAGGTGCGAAACATGTTGTCTGTATCGCCCAGTTTTTGGCCATTGATGGAAATGCTCGCCAGCGTGTCAAGACCTTCGCAACGCAAACACACCTGCTCGTGGGCCAGAAAATCCGCGTCCAAGGTGAAGGTGCGACGATAAGCCCAATCTGTGTCACCAATCCACTGGACTGATTTTTCGTTGTCGCGGAAGTATGGGTCGGAAATTCTTCCAGCGGCTATCAAGTCTGTGTGAACGCAGCCCGGTACCTGTGCGGGGAGCCAGTCGTCGGTGCCCGCCTTGGCCACTTGCCACGTTCCGTTAAGCGAGTACGCGGTGTTTTTTGTGGCCGCCGCTCGTGCCGAACGGGGTAAAACCGCTCCAGCGTAAAGCGTGGCTGTCGCTGCCGCGGATCGCAACAGGAAGCGGCGGCGTGAAAGCCTGTGGCTCACTGAACTATGCAGATTCATAAACAGCTTCGTGTGTGGAAACAGTTTAGGCCGCTGTACAGAGTTGTCGCTGGCTACGCGTGCCAAAAATACGGGGCAGACGTGCCAGCAAACCTGGGAAACAGGTGTATTGCCCAATTTGCTGGCTAATTGGTATCAAAGCCGGCGGCAGTCTTCCTTGTCCACGCCTCAGTGCCAATCCGGACCGGAATCCATTTGCAACTTGAGTCCACCACCTTCGGTGATCTGTCGGTAAGTCGAACAAACCCTTTTGAATTCATTGCCATTCAAAGAAGCGACGATGTGCGGTGACAATGGTAAAATCGGGATATTGAGGAGGTGTTTCAAGAGGATGACAAGTTTCCGCATGATGGCGGTCATGGCGACGAGGAGCCTTTTGCCGTTGGCGCGAAGGCGCAGATAATATTCCCGGAGGATGCGGTTATTGCAGCGATTTGCGAAAGACGGCAGAGAAGGGTGAAATGTTTTTTGAAGTTCATGATGGATTCCTTTGGTTACCCAAAAACTGGAATTCTTAAACCATTGACGAATCCTTGGCCCGAAGTAAAACGAAAAATAATGCACGGATTCCAAAGTGGAAAAATAATTTTGTTCCATAATTTTCTGGATTCAATCCGCCGAATTTTGTTTTGTGGTCTCATGAATTGCCAGCGTGCCACCGGTTTGGAGTCTTGTTGGCGGCAGATTTTTGGCCTAGTTTATGATGATGGCAGGCAGATGAAGGCCATTGTAAATAAAGGAGTTTATTGCCATGTTTCTAGTTTGGATCGCCCTCGAAAAGAGAGGGCGGTTCGTTGTGGAATTTCTTCAGTTTGGTTCTATTGGCTGGCTTTAATGCTGGTTTCGAGTGGTGCCCTCCAGGTTGTAGCTGACCCACTGATCGATAAAAATATGCTGATTGTGACCAATTTTTCCAATGTCACACAACTGTCTTCGACCAATCCGGAGTCGCGTATGCTGGTCCAGGTGGACTTGCAGGGGACCGTTTTGATTAGCGGAAATTCAGCCTGCGTGGCGGCTTTTGATGGTTCTCCTGCCTTTCAAGTCATCCCCACAGCTCGGGCTTCCTTGCAACGCGGACAGCGCATTGAAGTACGTGGACAATGCCTTCTACAAGGCACAAGTTTATACTTCACCAAGCGCCCGCTAATTGAAAACGACGGCCTGCATATTATGAATGAACGTTCGGCGTCACTTTGGTTGGAAGCTGGGAAAACGCCGATGAAGGTGAGTTATTTTAACCGGACTGGTGAACGTGGATTGGAGCTTTACTTGCAAGGCCCTGACTTGGCGCGTCAAAGCATCCCGACCGATTTCCTAGTCCATGCGGAGACTAATTCGGTGGATGGCAGTGTTGCTTGGAAGCAGGGGTTGTGGTTTCGACTTTATCAAGGGGACTGGACGATGGTGCCGGATTTTGAATTTATGAATTCCATTTCTCAAGGGGTGGCGACCAATTTTGACTGCACACTCGGTGGCCAGCACGATTATTATGGGCTGGTATTTGAAGGCTGCCTGAATCTGGCCAAGGCAGGTATTTACACCATTTCATGTGCTTCGGATGATGGTTCACTAGTGGACCTGGGAGATGCGTCAGTTACGGTGATCCCCACGGGCAGCACGAATTTGCCGGCCTTGCCGAGGCTTGTGGCAGGTCAATCTATTGGCGGAACCGATGGGGCTTTTTGCAGCGCCTTGGAGGGAGTAGTCACGTTTGCGGCTCACGACGATGCCGGTGGCTTGACGCTGGAAATTTCCAGCGGACGAGGCAAGGCGGAGGTGAGACTGCCGGCGTCCTACAAAATGGGTCCGTTGGATCTCATGGGGGCTCGTGTTCGAGCCACCGGCATCTGTCAGGCTGTTTACTCTGACGAGGGCTACAAGGTCGCCGGCCGGTTAACCGTGGATTCGGATGAAGGTCTCGAGATCCTTGATTTTTCCCGCGACGCCTGGAATTCGCGCAAAATTATGACCGTTCAGCAAGCAACCTTGGATACAGACACCAACCCGCAACAGCACCTTATTCGCCTTCGTGGTGTGGTCGAAGAAAACAGCAATTCGTTTGTATTCCGTGACAAAACCGGTTCAATGGAATTACTTAACGGTGGCACCATAAATTTGGAACCCGGTTCACCCGCAGAAGCGGTGGGACTTTGCGAGCGATTAGGAAAGCGGAGCGTATTGAAATATTTCGCTTTGCGGACAATTTTTCTTGCTGCGGGTAAAACTGACGGGCTGCCATTGCTGACGACTGTCCGGGAAGTGAAGCAGTTGAGCCGCACCGAGGCCAAGCGGGGTTATCCAGTGAAAGTGCGCGGTGTGATCACATTTGTATGGCCGAACGCAGGATTTTTTTTGCAGGATGCCACCTGGTCCATTGATGTGCGCCTGGCCACAAATGCCCCGAACGTCGAGCCTCACATTGGTGAATACTGGGAGGTGAAAGGACAAACCTTTGCAGAATTTGCTCCCGATATCTTGGCGATAAATGTAACGCGGCTTGGGCTGGGCACCATGCCGGAGCCGGGGCATCCCAGTTCGGTCCAGTTGGTGGATGGGAGCATGGACACGCAATATATCGAGCTCGAGGGTGTGGCCTTGGGGGCCGATGGCACAGCCTTGAGCCTACTAACTCGGGGTGGCCGGCTTTCAGTGCATCTGCCGGAGTTGTCCCACGATTTGCTCGCCCGGATTGAGGGGGCGCGCATCCGCGTGCGAGGCTGCGTTATTCCCGGGCGGGACGTGAACACCGAGCAAGTGAAACTGGGTGAGTTTGAGTTGCGAAATGCTTCTGTGGCCGTGGATGAGCCAGCGCCCGCAGATCCGTTTGCCATGCCGCTCGAGCACGTTACGGATTTGCTTTTGTTTGAATCACATGCCAGTCCCATTCAACGAGCCTGTATCAACGGCATAGTATTGGCAAAACACCGTAACCAGCTATTCCTGCTGGACCAATCCAATGGCGTGCGCGTGGTGACCGACGCCGTGCATGGCTTGCAGTTGGGTGACCGCATCGAGGCGGTCGGTTTTCCGGATTTGACCGGTCCTGCGCCAGTGTTCAACAACGCAATTGTGCGCCGCCTGGACCATGTAGCTTTGCCGGAACCAACGAGGCTTAATCCCGATCATTTGTTGAGCGGGGCGTATGATTCCACACGCGTGGCCATTAAGAGCACACTGGAGGCACAACGGGTAGCGGGCGGTGACCAGCTGCTGGAGCTTCGTGCCGGTCCACGTTTGTGGATGGCCCGTTTGCCGGTGGAAGCCGGGCTATTGCCAGAAATGTCACTTGGTAGTGAGCTGTTGTTGACTGGCGTTTATGCAGGACAGGGAGGCGACCGCATGAGCGGCCGTGATATAGATTCGTTTGAGCTATTGATGAATTCGCCCAGTGGCGTGCGGGTTTTGAGCCGGCCTTCTTGGTGGACTGCCCGGCACGCATTGATTGTGGCGGGCGTACTCCTTGCAGTCCTGGGCTTGGCTGCGGTTTGGATTTGGGGGCTGCGCCGCCGGGTCGAGGAGCGTACCCGGGCGCTGAAGAGTGAAATCGAGGACCACAAAAGCACGGAATTGGAACTGGAAAAGAAGACGCTGTTGCTCACCCAAGAAATTGAGGAACGAAGGCGGATCGAGGCGGAAGTGGAGCGCGGCCACAAGCAATTGCTTGTTACCTCGCGTCTCGCAGGCATGGCCGAAGTGGCCACCAGCGTATTGCACAACGTCGGCAATGTCATGACCAGTGTTAACGTCCTGAGCACATCCATTGTCGAACTGGTGCGGGATTCAAAGATCGCAAGCGTTACCCGATTGGCTGATTTGCTCCGCAAAAACAGCCACGAGCTGGACCGTTTTGTACGTGACGACGAACGCGGCCGCAACATTCCGGACTATGTGGGGCAGTTGGGAGAGCATTTGACAAACGAACAGGCCCTGCTTTTGCAAAAAGTCAGGGTATTGAATGAAAACATTCATCATATCAACGAAATTGTAGCGATGCAGCAAAACTACGCCAAGGTTTCAGGCGTGCTGGAAACTTTGCCGCCGCAAGAAATCGTAGAGGATTCATTGCGTATGCACGGCGAATCCATCAAACGCCATGGCATCAAGCTGGTACGCGATTATGCTCGCCTGCCCACGGTGACGATAGATCGGCACAAGATTTTGCAAATCCTTTTTAACCTTTTTGAAAACGCCATATACGCCTGCTTGCAGTCGCCTATTGTCGATAAGAAGATTGTGGTTCGGCTGGAACAAACAAAAGCCGGCTTTATGCGGCTGGCTGTCGAGGACAACGGAATGGGTATTGCTCCCGAAAACTTGTCGCGGATATTCGCTCAGGGATTTTCCACGCGCCGTGACGGCCATGGCTTTGGCCTGCACAGCAGCATTTTGGCCGCGCAGGACATGGGCGGCACGCTAACGGCCCGCAGCGACGGGCCTGGACTGGGGGCCACTTTTGTTCTGGAAATACCGATGAAGCCTGCGGGTACCGCCCCGACTGAACACTGATTTCGACTTATGACAAACTTTGCCTGGGAAGATGCTGCGCCGTCGAGAGTTTTAATTGTAGATGACAATCCAACTGTTCATGACGCATTTGACGAAATTTTGCGCCATCAAGGAGCCAATCAAAAACTGGAACAGGGTGAGGCCCTTATGTTCGGTTCTTCGGTCGAATCTCGTGTGCCCAAGCCCACGTATCAAGTTGACCATGCTCTCTCTGGTGCCGAGGGGGTTGAAAAAGTTCGAAAATCGCTGGAACTGGCCGCGCCGTACCAAGTGGCATTCGTGGACATTCGTATGCCCGGCATGGATGGCGTCGAAACGATCGAGCGCATGTGGAAGCTGGACGGCAAAGTACAAATGGTGATTTGCACCGCGTACGCGGACTACCGTTGGGAGGATCTGGCCAAGCGATTGGATCAGATTGACCGGCTGCTGGTGTTGAAGAAACCGTTCCACAATATCGAAGTCATGCAACTGGCCAGCACTTTATCCGTGAAATGGCAGCTAGCGCGGCGCGCCGAAATGAAACTGGAGCAGGCCATCACGTTGGTTTCTCGGCGCACACAAAAATTGTTGGAAATGCAGCGGCGCGAGAATTTGCAGAGGCCAGAAATCGGCCGGGCTGTGCACGGCAGCGGGGTAACAGAAGCACGTGCCGCCGTGGCGGGAACCGCCGAAGGAAGTGAACTGCCTGTTATTTTGTTGATTGGCGAGGACGGCGAGCTGTTGTCGCAGATTGCCAAGGCGGTTTCGAGCGATTATTCGATTTGCGACGCCACCGGCCCGGCCCAAGGCCTGAACGCTGCCAAAGAGAATGTGCCCGACCTGATCGTGGTGGACGGATGCAGTCTGGGTGACGCCGGCATAAAATTGTGCAGAGGTTTGAATGCAGATCAAATCACCAGCCACATTCCGGTGATTTTGCTAGCTGCAGACCACGCGGATGAAACGCAAGTACGGGCGCTGGAGGCTGGCGTGAGCGAGTTTCTGGTGAAACCCTTGCGGTTGCCGGTGCTGAAAGCTCGGGTGGATAACCTACTTGAGGAGCGACGGAAATTGCATGAATATTTTCAGCAATTGCAGTCGGTGTATCCACGCGAAATTGCCGGAAGCCAAATGGACGCGGAATTCCTGCGGCGCGTCGTAGAGATTGTCGAAAGGAACATCGCCGACTACGAATTCGACGTTGAAAAGCTGGCCCGCAATCTGGCGATGAGTCGAAGGCAGTTATTTCGGAAATTCAAGGCAGTGGCTGGCTGCACTCCAAACGGTTTCGTGCGGGATATCCGACTCAGGCGTGCAGCACAGCTATTGCGCGAGTCCCGTATGACTGTGTCCGAGATCATCTATGCGGTGGGTTTTTCCGATCCCAAATATTTCCGCAACATTTTCCGGGAACGGTTCGGCGTGTTGCCTGGCGAATACGGCAACAGTGCGGACTAAAGCCTTTTCGTCTTTTCCAACCTGTCCAAATAACGGGTTTGGCACGTCTTCCCCACTATTTGGACGACCTGTTTGTGGCAGCATGGCGCGCCAGGTGGGCTCGGATTGGAGCGTTACGAAACCAATCGGGAATATCAGGAGCGTGGGCGAGCCAAAATAAGTGGTTTTGCGTGCGCCCCCGCGAATGTGGCAAGAGGGTGAGCCTTGGCTGATTCAACCGGCGGCAGCCGAATCATTCTGCCGTGGCAACCGGCGCGAATAGGCAGCGGCCACCCGGTTGTCCGGCTGGAGCTTGCGCAAGGTCTGCACCGCCTCCGTGGCTTCCTGCCATCTTCCTTGTGCCATTAGTGCGCGGGCCAGTACGAAATGGGCGTCCGGGAGAAAATACTTCAGCGCAATTGCGCGGGCGGCTGCCTCCGAGGCTCCCGCCGCGTCTCCTCTCCGTAATTGTGCCGCCGCCAATCCCAACCACGCGATGGCATCCTGTTCGTTCAAGGTCAAGGCCTGCTTGGCGATGCGGGCGAGTTCATCCCATTCCCGCAATCGCAGGAGCAACAGCCCGAGTTTGCGCAAGGCCAGGGGATTTGTCGGATTGAGCTTCAGCGCCTCACTCACCAGTGAACGAGCTAGGGTGGGGTTGCGTTGAGCCAGGGCGAGCTCGGCACGTGGCAACAAGGAGGTGATTCCGGGGGGCAGGGATTCCAGCGTAACCTCGAGCGTGTCGGCGGCCTCGGTCAGGCGGCCCAGCGCCAATTGGCACTGAAATAAGGCGTGCCCTACCTCCACGCGTTCGGGAAATTCGCGAAACAACCTTTCCAACACCGGCAATGCTTCCGGGTACCGCGCGGCGTCAAGGCAAGATTGCACAAAGTTCCATTCCGATTCGCGCCGCAAACCAACGAACACAGGGTCATGTGACAAGGTGGGGGTTTCATTGTCTGGAGTCCTGTAAATTCCCATGTGTGTCTCCCAGGAATCCACTCGGGTGACCTCCGGAACACTAACAAAGCTTTCGATCAACACTCTTCCCTCCATATCATCGCCAATGGGCAGCCCAAACCAAGTTAACACCGTGGGCGCAATATCAAGGATGCCGGCGCCGTGCATTAATGCATCTGGAGCGAATTTGGGACCACAAGCCAAAAAAATGCCATATGGAGATTTCCATGAATCCTTATCGCTGGGTGGAAAGCCACCGGGCGGCATAGCCTGGGTATGCACGCCATGTCCGGAGACAATGATAACCGTGGTTTCCGGGCCGGCAACTTTGACGAGCTGGCGCACCATCTCGTCCAGGATGCGACAACTGGCTCGAACAACGTTGCGATAGAGCTGAATTTCTTCCTGGCTGTTTGTGCTTTGGTTTGAAAGATGGTGTGGCAGGAACATGCGACTGATGGGTGCCAATGCTCGGAATCGAATGGCAGCCATGTCCCATTCCTCTTCCTTCAGCAACGCCAAGCCTGCGTTCTGATAGGAATAGTCGGCCGCCAGGAACAGGCGCAATTTGCCAATTCGCCGATCCCGCTTTTGATCAATTTTCCTCCAGTCCGGGATGTATTGCGCAATCACATTCGACCCGATGTCCTCGGGGCTGACGCGTTTAGCATCAAGTTTTTTGGCAATATCTTCCGGCCAATATGTGCCTGCGACCGCAGTCGGCCAAGGCTTGATGCCTGGGCCTGCGGTGGGCTCTGGATAGCGGTCAGAAATGATTATTGAGTTGTCCGTCCTTTCGCCATGCGTTGCGGGCCACCCGATCACCAAACATCGCCTGCCCGCATATGCCAGCATCTCCCAAAGGGCGGACGAACGCCGGCGGGCGGCGGGGATTGAGACACGCTGGCGATGATCCGGAACCGCCTCGACTGAATTACAAATTCCATGTTGCCAGGCGCGTTTTCCGGTGACAACGGACGTGGACAACAGAGGGGGAAGGAGGGGATGGGCGGCCAGCAATTGTCCGGAAGCACCATTCTCAATCAGCCCGGTGAAAGCCGGCATTTCCCCCGCATCAATCAGCGGGTGGAATACTTTCCAATCGGCGGCTTCCAACTCGATCAACAACAAGCGATGCGACATATTATAGCAGTTAATTTCCACGAGAGAGGCAAGTTGGAATCGACGTAACCAAGTAAGATATATTGAGGAATAGCACAGTTCACGCAAGTACAAATCCGACAGCAGAAATTCAAGCAAGCCCGATCCGACGTTCTCAGGGGACAACTTGGGTTTGAAACGGATCCCCGCCCAGGGGCGAAAAGCAAACGCATGGCCCCACGGAAAGTTTCCCGAAAGAATGAATTGCAGGGAAGCAGCATTTAGCACACTTTAATTTGTGATTCCCAGGTTGGCAACAGTATGTTCAAGCCATGGGAATCTGCTGTTATGAAAGAGTCGAACCTTGCTGATTTGGTGATCCGCGAACCAGTGCCCTCCGAGCTTGAGCGCGCTGTCTATTTGTTTCGTAACGCCCGGTTGCGCCCACAAGCACGCATTTTCGTGGCAGTGCGCAGCCGTCCAGTTGAACGATTTGTCGCTGCCGCCGCGTGGTGGTCCGAATGGAATGTTGGCCGCTTCCAGCTTGCCTGTTCTCCCGGGGTTGTTCGCGACGAAGTCTGCGCTTTGCTCATTGATCAAGTGTCACAGCGTGCCCGCCTTGCCGGAAACGAATCGCTCCAGTATGAGGATTTGCTGGTGGACAAAAGCGAATGGATTGAACTTCTGGAAAGGCAGGGTTTCATTCCGTTGCGGTCCGAACGTTTTTTCGAGGTGCCAGCCCTGCAATCCTGGACGCGAAGTGTTGAGGCGTTTGAGAAATACAAATCGCAAATTCCGTCAGGCTGGCGAACTGAATCCATCCGGCGGCATTCGCCAGAAACCATCTTTGAACTCATTGCACCTTACCGGTTGATGCCGCCCGAGGAATTGCGCGACTGCTGGCGGGTAGATTCGGCTTTTGGGTTCGAACTGGACCTGTCCTCCACACTATTTGATGGCCCGCGGCCTATCGGCGCTTTCCTGGCGCGCCGGGTGCGAGATACGCTATGTGTTGATGTTCGGGTGGTGCGAGCGGAGAACCGCCTGTTAAGTTCCTTGGGGAATATTTGCTTGCTTTACCACGTCGCCAAACGCCGCCGTCCTGACGAGGGGATAAACCGGCTTCAGTTCCGCGGCGGGGCGGCGGAGCATCGCGAAACCGCAAACTTGGCGATGAGGATGGATGGCCGTGAATTGCCACCCCGTCACGTTTTCTCGAAAGTGCTTTAAAGAAGGAAGCGAGACGGAAGGGTAGAGCGGGGGTTGAACCCGGCAACTGGCAATTTCAAGCGACTGGGTGTTTCGGATCCCATTTTTAGGACTTAAAACTACGGAGAACGTGGATCATGCACTCAATACCCCCTCTTTTGGCACGGGATGCCCGCGACAACTTTCAGAGTTCGGATTACATTAAACCCATCAAGCCATTAAAACGTTGTGCCCGATCCGGCATGCTCTGAACAATCGTCTAGTGGCCTAGACAGGTAAATTGTTAAAACCGACTCAGCAATGTGAAGACACAAACCACGGCAAAATCACCCGCCGAATCAGAAGGCAAGTGTGCCACTCGAATACCCAGAGATCGATAATCGCGTAGTTTACCCTTTGAGCCAAAAACCTAAACTAAAATGAAAACCAAAAAAATCGCCTTTGTCTCCGCTTCCGCGCTGGCCACCGGCTTGGCACACGGTCAGATCGTTACGAATAGTCAGATCATATATTGTTATGCCAACATAACGGTGCCCACCACTACCGCGGGTTTCGCAATAGATCTGAATCATGACGGGTATCCAGATTTTCAGATTCACTTTGACAACAACAACGCCCGCAAGCCTTACCTCGACACCTCAAAGTATTTGGGGCAACCGAATTTCACTCCCAGTGTACTGGCTGGTTCCGGTGACGGTCTTCCGTTGACAACCATTGGGACGCCCATTAACAGCAGCTACGAAAGTCCTGAAGAATATGGGTATTTTGATGAGGACACCGGCGCCAATGTGCAGGGTGCCTGGCAGAGCGGTGGGGCGAACATTGAGGGGTATGTGGGTTTAACGCTTCAAGATGGAGGTGGTAATTTTTATTATGGCTGGGCGCATTTTGTTTATAATTCAGCCACCGTGTCTGATGGTGCCGCCGGGGAAATAACCTTGATCGACTACGCCTTCGATCAAAACCCGGGCGAGACCATTTTGGCGGGAGAGAACGCGCCGTCCGGTTCGGCACCGAAAATCGTGGTTTCGCCGGTGTCGCAAACGAACGGCGTCCTGACGTCGGTCCAGTTCACGGCCATAGGAACGGGGAACCCTTATCCCACCTACCAATGGCTGGCGGAAACCAACGGCAGCAATACGTACACCCCGCTGGTTGACGGCGGGCCCATCTCAGGTTCGGTCAGCAATGTGTTGACGATCACCAATTTGGTGTCGGGGTTCTCAGGCAATTATATTGTGGAATTGCAAAATATAAACGGTTCGACAGTAACGCCGGTGCCGGCGGTCTTGACGGTAGCGCCTTTGTACATCACCGGGCTTACGCCCTCATCGCTAACGGTATTCCCCGGAGCCACGGCGAGCATCTATGTCGGCTATTCCAGCGCCGTGCCCATTCTCTCTTTTCAGTGGTTAAAGAACGGGTCAATATTGAACAATGGCGGCCGGATTTCCGGAACAACGAGTTCGAATTTGGTGGTCACGGCCTTAACTACAAATGATACGGCCAACTATTCAGTCATAGTTTCCAACATGTTTGGAGCGGTAACGAGCGTGGTTGATGTGGTAAGCGTGGTGTTACCGAGCAGCCCCTATGAGCAGCAGGTGTTCTGGACTTATCCAATGTCCTATTATGCCTTCAACGAAACGAACGATCCGGCTTCTGGCACTGCGGTGGCGCTTGATTCTACAGCCGGCGCGAATGGGCTCTACGGGAGTGACACTGAAAACGGCAACCCGAACTATAACATAGCCGGCCCAAATCCTGCCGATGGATTTCAGGGGTTTGCCGCGACGAATTCAGCTGTGTCAATTTTAAACAATATCCAGCAAACCGCCTCCATTGTGAGTCTTCCGCCTCTGAACCTCAATGCCAACACAGTGACTTTTACGATGTGGATTAACCCTGTGGGGACTGAACCTGATTGGGCCGTTCTTAACAGTTATCGTTCATCGGTATCGGGTACGGCCAATGGTATGAATTATACTTCCAGCGGCAACACTTTGGGTTACCACTGGAATGATGATGGCAATACATACAATTGGGATTCTGGCTTGACGCCGCCGATCGGCCAATGGTCATTTGTAGCCTTGGTAATTAGTCCGGCAAACGCCGTTGAATATATGTTTAATGCCAATGGGATGGCCGCGGCAACCAATAACTATGCCAGTGTGGTGCAGGCGATCAACACCCCCGGGTTCATTGGTGGAGATCTTCATGATGGTAATTTTATTGGCAACATTGACGAGGTGGCAACGTTTAATCAGTCTTTAACCCAGTCGCAATTGACAAATTTATGGACTGCGGCCGTAACCGGTGTAGTAACGCCACCGGCTGCGACCTTGAGCATAACGGCATCTGGTGCAAATGCTATTATTAGCTGGAATCCACCGGTGGGAACGTTGCTGCAATCGCCGTCAATCAACGGGCCTTGGACGACAAATAATGCGGCCTCTTCGCCTTATACAAATACACCCGTCGGCACAATGTTTTATCGGGTACTGGCTCCATAATAATATGAAACATTCATGCAAATCCCTACGTCGTAATGGGTTTACATTGATTGAATTGTTGGTGGTAATTGCCATCATCGCCATTCTGGCGGCCATGTTGCTGCCAGCATTGGCCAAGGCTAAGCAGAAGGCGCAAGGCATCCAATGCATGAACAACACCAAGCAATTGACAGTGGCTTGGATCATGTATGCCGGCGATAATCGTGATTCCATTGCTGGCGTGGATAACGACCAAAGCGTGGGAAACGCGACGGAATGGCAAAGTGCTTGGTGCGGCGGAGTCATGACTGATTATTACAACTGTATTGACACAGACACGATTGAGGATGGCCAGTTGTGGCCATATGCCAAAAGCCTCGGCATTTTTTCATTGTCCTAACGATGTTTCAACGCAAGGGTCGGCGCTTAATCCGCCCGTTAGCAAAGGCCAGCCCCGGATTCGGAGCTATTCCTGTAGCCAGACGTTTCTTGCGAATAACTGGCTGCCGAGTCCGCCTTATAAGTGGTACCAGAAACTCGGGTTGATCGCTGATACCTCGGATACCTGGGTTTTTATTGAAGAAAACCCAGTAACTATCAATGACGGCGCGTTCGCCGTGCAAATGACGCCACTTGGCAGCACCACAGGCTATAACATAGATCATCCGGCGGTTTACCACGCTGG
>Ga0206970_10109_pt2 | contig 23064 bp, 18 predicted proteins | sample Alteio_BWOrgHeat_88_FD_152964 | JGI IMG/M metagenome (GOLD analysis project Ga0206970, IMG submission 152964) | Enriched cells from forest soil in Barre Woods Harvard Forest LTER site, Petersham, Massachusetts, United States -... | ecosystem: Environmental > Terrestrial > Soil > Temperate forest >... | reverse complement strand
CGGAAGCGATCGAACTGGGTCTGGCTGTCCACCCCCTGCAGGATTTCGCATAAATTCAGATTTGTGAGGCCGATCTCCTCCCTGCCGACTGCTCTCCTTAGCCATTGAGCTTCGGCAGTCGTTGTGCCGCGAAGCGCGTCTATCCACACTGAGCTGTCTACAATCAGCATCTGGGTCAGCGTTTACCGCCCGACGATTTGTGAGAAGGCTCCCCAGCGGTTCCCTGCCCGGCTTCGGCAGGCTTTTCATCGCAGAATCGTCCCTCTCGCATGGCATCCAGGTCGCCTTCCCACTGAATCTTGCCGAAGTAATCGCGTATGGCTTCCTGGCGCTTCAGCAGGATTGTCTTACGCATGCATGCTTCCACCGCAGCCCGCTTCGTGGTTGTGTGGGTCGCTTCCATTGCCTCATGCATTAACTCGTCATCAATCTCGATATTCGTCCGCACAGCGAAAACCTCGATGTGTAAGGATCGCACGATTTATGTGTACCGCACAATGTTCCTCGTGGCCGGGTAGTGGGTCAATTTCAGGTATGCCGGGGATTTATCCCCGGCATACAGACGGCAAAATGAACGCGGGCTTTAGCCCCTGAGGTAGATTTTTTCCAACCTGACCCACTACCCGTAGCCGCTACTTCAACCGCGCCCCAACAGGAACATCCTCAAGGAACCCGGCCAGCACAGGCGCACCCTGATCCCCGATCGACGCCGCCAGCACCATGCCATTCGACTCCAGCCCGCGCAGCTTCCGCGGAGCCAGGTTGGCCACAATCACTACCTTCCGCCCCACCAGCTTCTCCGGCTCGTAGTACTGCGCAATCCCGGCCAGAATCTGCCGCTTCTCGTAGCCCAGGTCAACCTCCAGCCGCAGCAACTTGTCAGCCTTGGGCACGCGTTCGGCCACCAGCACCTGCGCCACGCGCAGCTCCACCTTTGCGAAGTCCTCAATGCCAATCTGGACCACGCCTTCGTGCACGCTCGAAGCCGCCCCATCCGTCGACGCAGGCGCGATAGGCACCTCAGGCTCAGGAGTTGTAGACACCGTCTCAGGCGGATTCGACTCCACCTTGACTACACAGGGCGTCGCCGTCGCCTCGCTGATCACAGGGGACGAGCCTACCGGTGACTCACTCGCCGTCTTCGCACCCGCATTGTTTGCCTGTTCCAGATTCTCCATTCGCTCCACCGCATCCTTTTCTGCCCGCGGGAACAGCGGCGCAGGCTCACCGAGCCGCGTGCCGGCCTGCAAGCCACCCCACACAATCGTCTTCAAACCGCCACTCTTCGCGGCCTCTTCAATCTCACCCAGCCCAAGTTGCCGCCACACCTTCGCCGCCGACTCCGGCAATATTGGATGCGCCAGCGCCGTAATCACCCGAATCGCCTCAGCCGCAGTAGCCAGCACCCGCGCCTGCATCGCGGCAAACGCCTCATCGCTCACATCCGGCTTCTTCTTCCAAGGCGCCGAAGCCGTCAGGTACCCATCCACAGCAGCCACCAGCGACCACAGTGTCTCGAGCGCACGCGAAAAATCCATCGCCTCAAATTGCGCACTGAACTCAAGCACAACCCGAGCCGCTTCGCCATGAATCGTCGCCTCCGCTGCGCCTGTCGCCCCGGCCTCAGGCAACGTTCCGCCAAAGTACTTGTGAATCATGTTCACAACGCGGCTCACCAGGTTGCCATACCCATTCGCCAGATCGCCGTTGTACCGCTGCACCAGCGCCTCAAAAGTGAAGTTGCCATCGTGCCCGAAGCTGATCTCTCGCAGCAGGAAGTAGCGCAGCGCATCCGCGCCCAGCACCTCCAGCACAGTCTCAGCGCGCACAATGTTCCCCACCGACTTCGACATCTTCGCCCTGTCAAAGAGCAGCCACCCATTGGCAATCACTGACTTTGGCAGCGGCAGCCCCGCAGCCATCAGAATCGCCGGCCAGTAGACACAGTGAAAGCGAATGATCTCCTTGCCTACCAGATGCACATTCGCCGGCCAGAATTTCTCAAACTGAGCCTTGTCCTTCGCGTCTTCTGAACCGTACCCAACCGCCGTCGCATAGTTCGCCAGCGCATCCATCCACACATAAATAACGTGCTTCTCATCGCCCGGAAAGGGAATGCCCCACGAAAAAGTAGCCCTGCTCACCGACAGGTCTTTCAACCCGCTGCGTACAAACGCAATCACCTCGTTGCGCCGCGTCTCCGGTTGAATAAACTCCGGATGCTCCTCGTAATACTCCAGCAGCCTGCGCTCAAACGCCGACAGCTTGAAGAAATAATTCTCCTCGCTGATCGTCTCGGTGATTCGCCCGCAATCAGGGCAAGGTGCTCCCGGAGCCACCTCGACATACGCCTCGTCCGAAACGCAATACTGCCCCGTATACGATCCCTTATAGATAAATCTGCGCTCCTGCAACTCAACAAAGAGCTTCTGCACACCGCGTATGTGGCGCTCTTCCGTCGTGCGGATAAAGTCGTCATACGTCAGCCCCATCCGGTCCCACAATCCGCGAAACTCCGCCGAAACCGTAGTCGCAAACTCCGCCGGGCTCTTCCCCGCCAGCCGCGCCGAGCGCTCGATCTTCTGTCCATGCTCGTCCGTCCCCGTCAGGAACCACGTCGCAAATCCCTGGCTGCGCTTGCGCCGCGCCACCGCGTCGCACACAATCGTCGAGTACGCATGGCCAAGGTGCGGCCGCGCATTCACGTAATAGATCGGCGTGGTGATATAGAAACTACGATTGGAGCTATCGGGGCTGTGTGGACATAAAAGAGAGGGGACTTGCTTTCTGGAGAGCTGATTGCCAACGGACAATGCCCATTCTAAATGAACCTGTCATCCTGAGCGAAGCGCAGCGAAGTCGAAGGACCTGCGGTTGCTTTTGTTGTTGTCGTTGCTCTTGCCTTTTTGGTGGTCATTCCCGAAGGGAATCAGTAGTTCCAAAGTCGAGCAGCGAAGTGGCGCCTGGTACGGGTTCTACGACGTGAGTCTGGTTTTCTCACATGGACCAAACGTCCCTTTCAGTTTCGTACTCAAGAAGCAGGACGGTTCTTGGAAGATCTATAGCTACCACGAACTCTAAGGCCGAACAGCTAGTCCTGATAAAATCACCACTGAAATCAGGGATTTTCCGAGGCTTACTCCGTGTATCTAGAACTACAGCAACGCCTGCTCGCGCGGCTCCGCGAAGTTATCAAAAGCAACTACGAGATCGAGCTGGGCTCCATCGCCATCGAGCAGCCGCCCGACATAAAACTCGGCGAATTCGCCTCTCCCGTAGCCTTTGAGCTCGCACGCAAGCTGCGCAAGGCCCCGAAAATCATCGCTGCCGAGCTGGCTGATCTCCTCAACAACAGCCTCTCCACCGTGGCATTGCTCCTGCCCCCCGGCACCGAAGGAATGCCATCCGGCCTCTCCATCTCCCGCTTTGAAGCCGCAGGAGCAGGCTACCTTAATGTGCATGTCAACCGCAGCGTCCTCGCTTCCGCTCTCGCCACTTACGACACTCAGCCCGTCCCCAACTCCGGCCTCCACGTCCTCGTCGAACACACCAGCATCAACCCCAACAAGGCCGCGCACGTCGGCCATCTGCGCAATGCCATCCTCGGAGACACCTTCGTTCGCATCCTCCGCGCCAACGGCCAGAAAGTCGATGTCCAGAATTACATCGACAACACCGGCGTTCAGGTCGCCGACGTCGTTGTAGGCTTCCTGCATCTCGAAGGCAAATCGCTCGACGCAATCCGCACCCTCGTCGCCGAAACCACGCAGGACACCCAAGCCCGCGAGCAGCGCTTCGACTACATCTGCTGGGACGTCTACGCCCGAGTCTCGCAGTGGTACGCCTCCGGTACCGAAGCCGAAAACAAGGAACGCAAGGCCCTCCGCTACGCCACGCTCCACGCCATCGAAGAAGGCAGCAACGAAACCGCCGCCGTAGCCGAGCTCATCTCCACCGCCGTCCTGAAAATGCACCTCGAAACCATGCAGCGCCTCGGCATCGAATACGACTTTCTCCCTCGCGAGAGCGAGATCCTCCACCTGAAATTCTGGGACCTCGCCTTCGAACAGTTGAAGCAGACCGGCGTCCTCTACTTCGAAACCGAAGGCAAGAACAAAGGCTGCTGGGTCATGACCCGGCCAGAAACAAATAAGGGCGCAAAGGCCGTCGAAGAAGGCGCCACCGACGAAGACGCCAAAGTCATCGTCCGATCCAACAACACCGTCACCTACGTCGGCAAAGACATCGCCTATCACCTCTGGAAGTTCGGCCTCCTCGGCCGCGACTTCGGCTACCGGCCCTTCTACCAATACCCCGATCACGAGTGCTGGATCTCCACCGAACACGGCGAACCCACCCACCCGCACTTCGGCGGAGCGCAGGCCATCTACAACGTCATCGACTCGCGCCAGTCCGACCCGCAGGCCAACGTCATCCAGGCCCTGCGCGGCATGGGCCACACCGCAGAGGCCGACCGCTACACCCACTTCAGCTATGAGATGGTTGCGCTCACCCCGCGCTGCGCCGTTGACCTCGGCTACACCGTCTCTGAAGAAGACCTGGCCCGCCCCTACATCGAAGTCAGCGGCCGCAAAGGCTTCGGCGTCAAAGCCGACGACCTCATCGACAAGCTCATCGCCGCCACGCGCAAAGAGGTCGACCAGCGCCAGCCCGAACGCCCTGAAGCCGAACGCCAGCGCATCGCCATGCAGATCGCCATCGGCGCGCTGCGCTACTTCATGCTCAAGTTCACGCGCGGCACCGTCATCGCCTTCGACTTCAAAGACGCGCTCAGCTTCGAGGGCGAAACCGGCCCCTACGTCCAATACGCCATCGTCCGCATCCGCAACATCTTCCGCAAAGCCGAAACCACGCCGGAAGCGGCGTTCGCGGAGTTAGCCGCGCTCGATCTTTCCTCTATGCTGCAGGATGCAGATGACATCTGGAGCATCTGGCTGCGCGCCGCCAAGCGAACCCTCACTCTCGAACAGTGCATCGCCACATCCGAACCAGCCTACGTCGCCCGCCACGCCTTCCAGCTGGCACAGGAGTTCAACAACTTCTACCACAAGCACCACATCCTCACAGAAGAAGACCCCGCCCGCAAAACCCTGCTGTTAGCCACCGCAGCAATAGCCCTGCGCGAGTTAGTAACAACACTAAGCTGGCTGGGAATCGATGCCCCTGAAGCAATGTAGCTGAATATCTTGTGTGCTAATAGATTAGCTGTGCAACTCGCGGCGTAATCGATCTATCGTCTGGAGCGATCTATCGGACTGCCATGAGATTGAGCCGTATGGCCTATCAGTTTTCTTCTCGAGCAAGACTACAAAGAGTGGCGCATCGGGCCACTTTTTGAATCTATTCCGTTTGCCCCGGAGCGCTGTGTCCCGGGCTAGGGACTCTGCCTCATCGAGATTGAGTTCGGAAGACGAACCTGTTTGAGCAGCAAGTATTTGAGCGACGGCGGCCCTGATCGACTGATTACTGCGTTGCTTCGAACGAGGAATATTCTTCCTGCTCGATTTAGCATTTTCGCCGTACACGTTTCGGCGATCGTGCTTCAGGCTAAGCAACTTCTTCCGTTCCGGATTTTTGATAGTGCTCATCGGTTTACTCTGTCTCAGAATAGCCTTTGTTTTGATTGAGTTCAACCGTTTAGTTGATTGGCAAGATCCGCCGGGTGCCGGGTGCCCCACCCTCGCCACGCCTTTGTCTTTGTGGCTAGGGTGGGCCAAATTCGTGCGCAGCACGAAGGAACAGATTTCCGTCTCGATGATTCACTGTCGAGCAGCAATCCTGCTATCCTCGCGTGTATCCGAATTCACTTTTCTATCGAAGAGCCAGTTAATGAATAACACGGTTCGACATGTCGAGTACCTATTTCAAAATATGCTCGAAACATGCGGTTCGGAATTGAGAATTCGATACCCCGCCTTGAAGTTTCAGCTATGGAGCTATCCAGTTGGCTCGCTGACAACCTATCAGGGGCACAGTCTTGGAATCGAATGTATCTTCCCTCGCATCCGCGTAGATATTATCGACCACATAGCCCTTTCGATAGATGTATGCCATCTTGATTCCGTCCCGAGAATCAATGCGGACGTGGTTAGCTCACTCGCCTGCGACTGCGAGATTTCTTTTGCAAAGGGTTGTTTTTCTAGCGACGAATGGCCTTCAATATCAGAGGAGAGTCTGTCAGCATTGCAGAAGGAAATGCCGAACATGATCGGTGCTTTTTTGCTCCGCCGTTGAGCAGGGATCAATACTCGCCTCGTAGGAACACGGCAACCCTGCCATAACTCTCCAGAAATTTAGAATCGAAACTTGCCGGGTGCCCACCCTCGCCACGCCTTTCCCTTTATCCGGGGTCCCACGGACAGGTCTTCGTCCGTGGGGTGGTTGTGGCTAGGGTGGGCCAAATTCGTGCGCAGCACGAAGGAACAGTTTTCCGTCTCGATGATTCACTATCAACCACGTTAGTCAAATACAATCCATCTTTCATTCTGACGTCGAAGCAGCGTGTTAGAAATAACATGATCCCCGCCATTCACGAGCCCTGTGGCCTTCTCGCGTATTGCTGCCAGACCCTCTTTGGATTTTGCCCCCGTGAATAACAGCACGTCCCGCGTTGGCACAGCTGCAACAATATCGCCTTCCACTTGTCCCGCGAGTTCTTCCCAAACATTATCCAGAAGTAGAATGCTGGCTACGTAGTCCCCGCCCGCCGTAATCAGAAACCACGGACCTGTCCCGTGATATTCAATCTCGGGTAGCACGCGCCTCAGATTCGCTATGGCAAGATCACGAAGATTTGTTCTTTCAAGACCCAACTCCTTCATCGTGTCGCTGCTCAAGCTCTGTGTTCTATCTTCCAGGTCAACCGCGTAAACAACCCAAACATCTGCCGCAAAATGGTCGGCGACCGCTTGATCTTTGAGCATCTCTAGGTATATCGAATCCTTAATGATCGGTATGATCTGGCTGGGTTGAATCGCAGATTGAGATTGTTGAGGTGACACAATCATAGCTAAGTACCGCTCAACCAACTCGCGACGACCATCTTCCGTTTCTTTCAGTTGTATCCAGAGATTGTCGAGAAATATCCTGTGTTCAACGCCAGTGCTCGACTTCAAGAAAATGATCGTCGGCTCTTCAAGCGTGAGTTGGTTGTCTGGAAACCTTTCTTCGATAAGTTTGCAATAGAGAAGAACAAAAGCTTCTTGGGGACAATTCGGCTCTAACAACCTGTCTAGAGTAGACCGTTCACTTTGTGAGCTTGCTTTTGGCGCTACTTTTTTCCCAAGGCCAAAAACCATCTTCATTCCTCCGCCTGCAGTCGAGAAATACGACTAGCTATGGCCTCGACTAAGGCTTGTCCCTCAATGGATCAACCAAGAGAATATCGGCTCCAGGTTCGGTTTCGACCCCATCCAATTCCCCCCCGGGCTCGATCTATCGCTCGAAAACGGAAACTTACAATTCGTCAGAGTTATCTCCGGCTACGATGCATTTTTGAACACATGGATCCCGGCGACTACTTTCTTGTTCCACTAGAACCGGAGTTGTTAAGGTATTTGATCTTGGGATTGCACCAATCGTCAATTAGCGCCATCGTGACGTTGCATCGAATTACCTTCTGTCGGCGCATAATAGAAAACAGAAATAGCCAACAAGCGGCCGAAAAGCAAAAAGAGTAAAAATAAGGCGCACATTAAAGTGCGCAAAAGTGGCATAAATTGCACCAAAAATCCCATGTATCTGATTCAATCCATTGCAGATACGGCAAAAACAAGGGTACCCCTCCCCCCCCTCAGACCTTTGTTCGCCATATATTCGCCCAAAATCGTATGACAAGAAACGAACTGCCAAAGCCGATTCTCGACCCAGGACGAACTCGCACGAACCAAATGCGCTACCATTCCGTTCAGTGGCAAGCGCACCTCCAATCCGCGTCCTCGTAGCCAAAGCCGGCCTCGACGGCCACGACCGCGGTGCAAAAATCATCGCCCGCGCCCTCCGCGACGCCGGCATGGAAGTCCTCTACACCGGCCTCCGCAAAACCCCCGAAAGCATAGTCCACGCAGCCATTGAAGAAGACGTCGACTGCATCGGCCTCAGCATCCTATCCGGCGCGCACAACGCGCTCGTCCCACGCATCGTCGCCCTGCTCCGCGACCAGAAAGCCGACGATATCCTGCTCGTCCTCGGCGGCACCATCCCGCAGGCCGACATCCCCGCGCTCAAACAGCAGGGCGTGGCCGAAGTCTTTGGCCCCGGCACAACACTCGATGCAATTGTGAATTTTCTACGGGAAAACGTGAAGCCCAGAACAGCCGCTCTGCAGCGCAGCAGCTAAGCGAAGCAGCTACTCCTGCTCCACCATCTCGCCCTGCTCATCGCGATCCATCACACGAATCGCCGACCGGATCGGCGCAGCATAGCGCTCCGGCATCAGGCACTTCTGCATGCTCGCGTCGCAGACAATGTGCACCGTCTCACCTTCCGCCAGCACCTGTTGCAACTCTCGCGCAGTAGATGCGCGAATCACGCGATACGCAAACTTGAGCAGCGAGCCGCGGCCCAGTTCAAACCAGACCAGATAATTGGCGTAGTAAACCACACCCATCTGATCGGTTTCTGCATAACGAACTCGTAACTCGGTCACGATAGACATTCGGCAACTTTCTCGCTGGTTTCTACAATTTCAAGTGGGTCAGGAAAGGTAGCTTCGATATGTCGTTGAAGATGACATACGCCGCGAAAACCAGGATCAGCACAAAGGCCACCTGATAGATCCGCTCCTTGATCACAATGTTGATGTCGTGACGCAGTACGCTCTCGATAAGCAGGAATAGAATCATGCCGCCATCCAGAATCGGGAATGGCAACAGATTCAGGATGCCCAGGTTGAGGCTGATCGCAGCCATCACCTTAAACTTCGCTTCCCAACCCGGCGTCTCGGCAGCCATGCCGGTTTCCTGCGCAATGCCGATCGGCCCTGACAGCGTGCTCACCGACATTCTGCGCGTCACAACCCGCTTCAGCACTTCCAGAATCAGCAGCGAGTTCTCGCGATTGAATTTGGCCGACGCCGCCAGTGCTTTGGGCAGCGGCATCTGTTCCACACGCGACGGAGGTGGCGTACCGGTAAAGCCGATGCGCCAGGCAGAGCCTTCAGTTGCTGCATCCAGCCTTGGTTGCACCACAATTGTCGAACTCTTGCCGCCGCGGCTCAGTTCCACCGTAACCGGTGCGCCCTTGCGGTACTGCAGGTAAGAGATGATCGTCGGCGTGCCATGGAAGGCGTGCCCATCAATCGTAACGAAGGCGTCGCCCGGTTGAACGCCTGCTGCAGCAGCAGGTGAACCGCTCGCTACGCTGTTCACAACCACTGGTCCGGGCTGAATCACGGGAAGCAGCCCAATCTTGTCCAACGCCGCCTCAGGTGACTTTGTGGTGCCAGTTCCATCCGCCAGCGTCATCTTCAGCGGCACGCGCTGCCCATCACGCAACACGGCCAGCCAAACCATGTGGCTCATGTTCTGGCTTTGCAGATTCAGCGCCGAGTGCTCGTAGACCTGCTCCCAGGTCGGATTCTCCTGCCCATCGAAGTTGACGATGGTATCGCCTGGTTGTAGTCCGGCAACAGCCGCAGTCGAGTCCGGCAGCACCCAATCGAGCTTGATCGCCTGATCTTCATACAGCGGCACTTCGTTGTGCAGCATGTAGAAGGCGGTCATCAATCCCAACGCCAAGACAAAGTTGGCACATGGTCCTGCCAGTCCAATGATGATCCGCTGCCAGCGCGGATGCGAGGTCAGCGCACCGGGATCGCTCTTCTGCGCGGCAATGGTTTCGTGATCGGCGCCATCGAGCGACAGATTCTCGCCCGGCATCGACTCGCCCGTCATCTTGACGAAGCCGCCAAGCGGCGTCGCTCCAATGCAGTAGTCCGTCTCGCCAATCTTTATGCCAAACAGCCGTGGCGGAAACCCGATTGAGAACTGCTCAACCCTGACTCCGCAAAGCTTTGCAGCAATAAAATGGCCGAACTCATGGACCAGAACCATGATGCCCAGCACGATGAGAACAGAGATGAGATCGACAAGAAATGTGTGCATAAACGCGCATGCAATACCTCAAGCCCGGCTGCGGGCAACTATGGGGGTGGACAGCAAAGCAGAGCTACACGCGCATTTCAGCCGCGGAGATGACTTCGCGAGCCCGTTCACGCGCCTGAGAATCGGCCTCCAACACCCCGGCAATCGTCTCGGGATGGTGGGCGGGAGTCTCTTCCAGCACCTCTTCTATTGTACGCGGGATACCGGAAAATGGGATTCCCCGCCGTAGAAAGGCTTCCACCGCAACCTCATCTGCAGCATTGAGCGCAATACTGTGCGCCCCGCCCGCCTCAGCAGCTTCATAGGCCAGCCTTAGACAGGGGAACCGCGCAAAATCCGGCGGTTCAAAGTCCAGCCGCGAAAGCGCCGCCAGATCAAAGGTCAGTGACGAGGCGGGCCGTTCCGGATAGGCCAGGGCGTACAAAATGGGCAGCCGCATGTCTGTCACTGAAATCTGCGCCAGAATCGACCCATCCACGTACTCCACCAGCGAGTGCACTGTCGATTGCGGATGCACCGTCACCCGCACCTGGCTGGGCGGCAGATCGAAGAGCCGGCAGGCCTCGATCACTTCAAGGCCTTTATTCAGCATCGTCGCCGAATCGATTGTGATTCGTTGCCCCATTACCCAGGTAGGGTGCTTGAGCGCTTGTTCGGGTGTGATCTTCGCGAAATCCTCCAGCGGAAGCTGGCGAAATGGCCCGCCTGATGCGGTAAGCCAGATCTGCTTCACTTCGTTCCGCTCCCCTACTCGCAGACACTGGTGAATCGCATTGTGTTCGGAATCGATCGGCAGCAGAGGCACATTAAGCAGCCGCGCGTCTCGGGTCAGGATTTCCCCTGCCGCAACCATGCACTCCTTGTTGGCCAGGCCTATCGGCTTTCCAGCCAGAATCGCCGCATGCGTAGCCTCGAGCCCAGCTACTCCGACAATCGCCGAAACGACAAAATCCACTTCAGGATGCGTCGCGCAGACCACGCTACCAGCGGTGCCCCAAATTACCTCTACCCCGGTAATGCCCTTCTCGCGCAGACGGCGGGCAAGTTGACTCGCCAACTCTTCCGTCGCAAGCGAAATCATCCTGGGCCGCCAGCGTACAACCTGCTCAAACGCAGCTTCGATATTCCGCCCAGCCGCCAGTGTCGCTACCGAATATCGTTCCGGGTAAGACTCAACGATGGAAAGAGTGCTCTGGCCGATCGAGCCGGTAGAACCGAGAATGGCAAGCCGTTTCAAATCAGTTTCCAAACCCAAAATCAGCCCACAGCATTTTCGATTCTGCCCGTTATTGAAGCCGGGCAGCCAAGTGACCTTTTCCTTAAGAAAAGTCACCTTGTACATTGCTGCAATGTTGATATGTGAAGCGAAAATGCTCAAAAGTGCTGAACAACCTGAGCGTACCACAGCACCGGAGCTGCCAGAAGCAGCGCGTCGATGCGATCCAGAATGCCACCATGCCCGGGCAACAGCGTTCCAGAATCCTTCACTCCAGCCGACCGCTTCAGTCCAGACTCAGCCAGATCGCCCGTCTGTGCCGCCACATTGACCAACACGGCCAGCAGCAGCCAGTTCCAGATCGGTCCAGGAAAGACCAGCACGCTCAGTCCGTCATGCCCGGCCAGGGCATGCGCCAGTTCAATCAATCCGACCGTGGCCAGCAGGCTCCCGATCATCGAGCCCGCCGCGCCTTCCCAGGTCTTGCCAGGGCTCAGCCGTGGAGCAAGCTTATGACGACCCCATGTCCGCCCCACATAAAGGGCAACGGTATCTCCCACCCAGACAGCGCAGAGCAGGAAGATGACCAGCGATTTGCCATCCTCGGAGCTGCGCAGCGCCGGTACAGCCAATAATGTAAACCCGATGTAGACGAGGCAGAAGATCGCTGTCGCAGCATCAATCAGCACTCTTTCCACCGGTCCATTAAAGGCGCAAAAAACAAACACCGCCAGCGACAGGGCCCCAAGGGCCACCGAAAGTCTGTCAGGCCAGAGAAACCAGATCAGAAACAAAAGCGAGATAGCCACGAGCACAGGTATCCGTGGTGTCTTGGCCCCCGCGGAATGCGCGATACCCAGATACTCCCAGGCGGCCAGCAAGGCCACCGCGCAGGTACCCAGAGCCACCAACCAGTCGGGCCCCAGGAGCACCAGCAAAATGACAACGGGAACTAAAACTAGAGCTGTAACTATCCTTTTCATCCAAAGCTGAGGATACACTGCCCGATCCGCCCAACTCGGCTGAACCCGCTCCGCTGCTACCGCACAGCAGCGCGCGCCTCAACGGCTCCATCTTGCTCTTCCGTCACATCTTCTTTGGCGCCCTCGCGCTCAGCCTCACCCAGGCCCCCGTATCGCCGCTCGCGACGCTGATAGGCAGCAATCGCCTCCAGCAGATGAATCCCCCGAAAATCGGGCCAGAAGCGCTCCGTCACGTAAATCTCCGTATACGCAATCTGCCACAACAGGTAGTTTGATATCCGCATCTCCCCCGAGGTGCGAATCAGCAGGTCAGGATCAGGCATGTGCGCTGTGTACAGATGGCGGTGTATATCCTCTTCAGTGATGTTTTCGGGGCAGGTGCCCTTTTGCGCGATCTCACGAGACAGGGACCGAAAAGCGTCCACCATCTCCGAACGGGCTCCATAGTTCAGCGCCAGCGTCAGCGTCGTTCCGGTATTTCCTGCCGTCGCCTCGGCCCCCATTGCATCTTGTCACGCACTTCAGACGGTAATTCGCGCGTACGGCCGATGTACCGGATACGCACATTGTTATCCATCATCCGCTGCAGATTGCTCTCTAGATAGCTCCTGAGCAGCCGCATCAGAAAGCTGACCTCAGCACGAGGACGGCGCAGATTGTTTTCCAGGGAAAAGGCGTACAGCGTAAGCCATGGAAGCCCGATCCGCGACGCCGTTTCCGTTACCAGCTGGACGCTCTTGGCCCCTTGCTGGTGGCCTAGAAAGCGCTTCAGCGACCGCGCTCCGGCCCAGCGTCCGTTGCCATCCATGATGATGGCCACATGCTCTGGAAGCCGTGCAGGCGTCAACTTGGCGTAGACGGCGCGCTCTTCAGGCGTAAGTTCATCGATCCGCGACGTGGCCGTCAAATACAAAGTAAGCCTCTTGCATGCACCAACGCAGCTTTGACGCTAGCACAAGCGCCTGAGGGTCGCAATCCACCGCATGAAACCGCGCGTGCAGAACTGAGCGCTCGCAAATTCCTGTGAGGCCAGTGCGACGCGATGCCCAAAACCGTGCCAGAATTATCGACGGAGGCGCCCGCCAGAAACTAAGCCGAGCGCCGTTTTCCCATCAAGGATTCCCTGGCCCTGTCGCGCGCATGATTCAACAGCATTGACCGCTGAAGCGCCTCCAGGTTCGGCAGATACTGGGCAATCTCAGCCAGAAATGGATCGGCCAGTATCTCCGCCACTTCAGAGTCGCGACGGCTGCGGCCATCACGCACCAGCTGACAGATGTCCACCTCGAGCGCTGTGGCCAACCGCTCAAGAGAACCAAGTGTGGGAATCGCCTTGCCGTTTTCGATCTTGGAGATGTAGGTTCGGGGAACCTGCATGCGCCCGGCCAACTGACGCTGACTCAGGTGACGCGCCTTGCGAATCTCCTTCACCTGGGCCGCTACCCGCAATCCGGCGTCCTGGCAATCTGCCGGACTCTCGCTTTGAGCGACGACTTCGATGGGGGCTGGTGCTTCTTCCATATCCAGCGCTTTGTGGCAGCGCCGGCACATAGAGTTGCTGGTTCGGAACTGCACCAGCAGACAGTGTTCACAGCGCAAAACTTCGCGCACCGAGGTAAGGGGCATTGTGACCACGGTTGTTGCCATAATTTGTTTGCGGAGGCCAGAGCAGGGCGTCCTGTGTAGCATCCCGGTTCGCCCCTCCCTACTGGAGTAACTCCCCATTCCGCTACGTCAAGAGTTACTGTCAACTGGGGGAACCATAATTGTCAAGTGAAAAACTGTGCTCATTCGGAAAATATCCGTATGAAACCCGAAGAAACCTTGCAAAACGCGAACCATACAAAGCAACATCATTGTTTTCAGCGCACACTCCAATCAGCCACATGACCGATAATGAGTCACGAATATGAGCATCGATGCAATCACATCCACATACGATCGCGCCGCTGCATGGGCGCTGCTCACCGAATGGACACAAAGCGAGAGCCTGCGCAAGCACGCCCTCGGCGTCGAGACGTGTGTCGTAGCTTACGCTGAGGTTGAAGCCAACCGGCTCGGCTTGACTGGCGCGGCTCGCGACGGGCTGCTGACGCTCTATGCCACCACTGCTCTGCTCCACGACTTTGATTACGAACGTCACCCATCGCTCGAAGAGCATCCCTTTGTCGGCGTTCGCGAACTCGAGCGGCTGGGCTGGCCTGAGGCGACGCGAACCGCCATTCTTGGCCATGCTGAATACTCCGGTGTGCCGCGCGTCTCGCATCTGGACAAAGTGCTTTTCGCCTGCGACGAGCTCTCCGGATTCTTGACCGCATGCGCCCTGGTCAAACCGACCAAAGCCATTGCCGACGTCGAACCTGCAGGCGTACGTAAAAAGCTCAAGGACAAGGCCTTCGCCCGCGGCGTCAATCGCCAGGACGTGATTCAGGGTGCAGAACAGCTAGGCGTTGATCTGGACGCTCACATCGCCTTTTGCCTAGCTGCGATGCAGCGTCGTTCAGCGGAATTAGGCCTCTAACTCAGCGATCCAATTGCGGCATCTACACCGAGCCTGAGGTGGTAGCAGGGCTGCCTCCAGCTGGTCGCTCACTTGGCACTTTCGGGCCATTGAGCGCGCCTATCAGTAACGTTACGCTCAATCGCATGACTCAGTTTGACGCAACCATGCCAGAGCTGCGATACCGCAGCACCAAGAGAAAGGTGGAACCACCCAGCTCGATCCCAGGCGAGCAACTTGGCTCCGCGGCAGCGTCTTCCATCTCAGCAGAGGGAAACGTAGAGAAACCAGCCAAGCGCAAGGTTGCCAAAAAACGCAAGCGCTCAGAAGTCATCGCCTCCTGGTGGCCGGTAGGAGTAGGCCTTTTCTTCACCGGCTTTGTGCCTGAGTGGCAAGCCATTGCGGAGCAAGCGGGAATATGGGCGCTTCGTGCCACCTTCCCGCTGACCCTGCTCGCCGGGCATAGTCAGAATCTCTTCGCAGGCCAGATCTCTGTCAGCCTGCCTCAGGCCGCGCTCTTTCTTCAGCTGCCGCTTGAGGGCCTGCTCGTCAAGCTCACGATCGACAGCGGCAGGGGACTCAGAGCCGGTCTATGGGTGCTCTTCGTCCTGCACGTACTCGCTGTTTTCGCACTCTGGCTGCTGAGCTACCTCGCGCGATAACCCGGCTTTCATCAATAGCTCCAATATCTTCAAACACGTTTTGACGTGCTCGCAATGAGCCTATCCCGGCGTTTTGCAATCGGTGTATAACGGAAGTTCAAAGCTCGGGGGTGTCATGAGCCGTTTCCGTTACATTGAGGTCGAGTCTTCCAAGGGCGTACAGACCATAACGCTCAACCGTCCGGAGAAGCGCAACGCGCTCAGTCCTGAGCTGATCGATGAATTGACGCAGGTGCTTGAAGACACAGCCAGCTGCGATTGCGGCGTCGTTATCCTCACCGGAGCAGGCTCTGCCTTCTGCGCCGGCCTTGACCTCGAGCATCTGGAAAGCATGACGGCCCGCACCGTCGAGCAGCATCGGCGCGACTCGGAAAACATGGCCCGTGTCCTGCGCTCACTCTACGAATTTCCGAAGCCCATCATCGCCGCCGTCAACGGCCCGGCAATCGCGGGCGGCATGGGCCTCGCCACTCTCTGCGACTTTACCTATGCCACACCTGATGCCCGCTTCGGGTACACCGAGGTGCGTGTCGGCTTTGTGCCGGCTATCGTCGCTTCGTTTCTCTCCCGCCAGATCGGCGAAAAGCGCACCCGCGAACTGCTGTTGAGCGGTCGCATCCTCAAAGCCGACGAGGCCTGCCGCCTGGGCCTCGTCACGCGCATCGTGCAGCCCGAAGAGCTGATGCCTGAAGCACTCGCGCTCGCCCACAGCCTGCTGCACAACAGCCCTCAAGCCATGCGTGCCGTCAAGCAGCTGCTTGTCGGCCACACCGTCAATCAACTGGATGAAGAGATTGAAGACGCAATCGCAGCCAATGCGCAGCAGCGCTCAACAGAAGACTTCCGCGAAGGCGTCCGAGCCTTCCTCGAACACCGCCGCCCCGACTGGCCAAGCATTCACGAAAAAGTCTAGGGACTAGTGAACGGTGAGCAATCTGTGTGCACTAATCACTGTTCACTGACCACTCGTCCTCGCTAGCTCCGCAGCCCTCAACTCAGCCACAATCACCGCAGCCGCAGCCCGCGCTTCATCGCTCCTGTCAGGTGAAAAGCTAATCGCCCCCACCCGTGCATGACCACCGCCACCGTATCGCTCGCAAACCTGCGCCAGGTTCACCATCGTCGCCGGGTCAGCCTTGGTCCACGGATTCGACCCCACCGCTACCTTGGTACGGAAGCTCGACTTCGAAAGGCCGATGGAATAGGTCGCATCCGGAAACAGGTAATACGGAATGAACTTGTTGAATCCTTCGAGCAGATGATCCGAAATATCGAAAAAGATCGTGCCGTCACGATACTCGCTGCGCTCACGAATCAGCGCAATCGCCTTCTGATGCGTTTCCAATAGCGGCGACAGCAGCGAAGCCACAAACGGCTGCTCCAGCACCTTGGCCAGCGGCAGCTCAGTCAGCAGCGGAATCAGCCGCGGAATAAACGCCGGATCCTGCGTCGCCTCAATAATCAGCGTCAGCTTCATCGCCGGCGCGGCCATCTCCACCGCCGCCTCCGGACTTTCATACAGCGCCCCATCCACGATGTTCGCCCAGTGAATCAGCTCTTTCAGAGGAGCGGTATCGAAACCGAACTTAGTCTCCGCAATATGCGCCAGGTAGCCCGTGCAAGATGTGTAGGTGGGATCGAAAAATTTACGTCCCCCGCACGCTGGATCGGCCTTGCACGCAAGGAAGCTTTCATGATCAGCAGGAGTCAGAAACGCCGATTGGTGATGATCGAACCACCAGGTGATCTTGGGCGACGGCGAGTACTTGAAGTCCACAATCGCGTTTTCGTCACCCGTAAAGTCGCTCTCGTCAAAGAGAGCTCCGGCGCGATGCACCAGTCCGTGATACTCATAAGCAGCCCCGGAAGGCGCAATGCACTCACGATGAAAACGAGTGAACAGCGAAGCGGAGCAGGCCCCGTCAAAGCATTTATCGTGATAAAAAACGCGAACCCGCAACTAGCCTGCTCCCCGAAAAAGAAATTGCTTTGCCGACCACACAGCCGAGAGCAGCTGCAATGACCGAAGCTCTTAGCATCAGCGCCTCGGGTCGAAGTGTCAAGGCTCCCGCGCTACGGAACCGGCGCGGACTACCCGGCGTAATCCAACCTATCCACAAATTCCCGCATCTTCTGTGGCATCATTTCAAGGAAGCCCAATGAACGACCCACAAGAACTCCGTCCATCTGCAGATGTTGCCACCCAGCCAGCCGCCGACACCATCACCCCATTAGCTCCGCCCCTCCAAGACCCAGCTGAAGTCCGCTTCCTCAAATACATTGTCCTCGGACCCCAGGGGTTGCGCGCCGGCTGGGCCGCTCTGCTCTTCATGCTGATCATTATTCTGACTATGATCCTTTATGGAGCCGTCGGCTCCCTGTTTAAGGCAAACCCCTTCCATCAGGACCCTGGCCACGTAACTGCAGTCTCCACGGTAAGCAGCGAGCTGGGCACTGTGCTGGGCATCATCGCTGCCATGGCCGTTCTCGCTCTCATTGAACGCCGCCGCATCGTCAGCTATTACCTCAACGGGCCGCGCAATCTGCTCCGCTTCCTTGCCGGAGCCGCAGGCGGATTCGTCGCCGTCTCCGCCCTGATCGGTCTCCTCTACAAAAGCGGCTTTCTTCACTTCGGCCCGGCAACCTTGACCACGCCACAGATCTTCCAATACGGAGCAATATGGGGCCTGGCTTTTCTTCTCGTTGGCCTCTCTGAAGAAGGCACCTTCCGCTGCTATTTCCTCTTCACCCTCGCCCGCGGTATGAACTTCTGGTGGTCCGGCGGCTGCGTCGCTGCCCTGTGCCTCTTTGCAGTCCTTAATCCGCAGAGCAACGGAGCGGGCGGAGTCTACCTCATGGCCTCCCTCGGCGTAATTCCCTGCCTCCTGCTGCATCTGAAAAGATCGCCCAGCTCAGGTTTCTGGCAGGCGGCATGGTTCACCTCAACCGCGTTCGGCTACGTTCACACCTTCAACCAGGGCGAGAGCTGGATCGGCATCTTTTCCGCCGCCGCAATCGGCTTCATCTTCTGTGTAAGCATCCGCCTTACCGGCTCAGCCTGGTTTGCCATTGGCTTCCACGGTGCGTGGGACTGGGCACAGACCTTCTTCTACGGCACGCCTGATAGCGGACTGCTCCCCGAAGGCCACTACCTCACCACGACCCCCTCCGGCGCAGTCCTCTGGAGCGGCGGCTCCGCCGGCCCTGAAGGCAGCATCCTGATCCTCCCCATCCTCGCGCTCATCCTGCTGGTGGTCGTGCTTATCTACGGCCGCCGGAGGCCACAGCTTGAATCTCCTTCCCCCGCGGCTCAGCCCCAGCTATCCTAAGCAGGCTGGAAGCTGGGAGAAGAGTCCTTTGACCAAGACAAGACGCTGGCTACGACGTTCTTTGTGGGTACTGACTGGAATCGTCGCTATTGTTCTTGTCCTCGCCGGCAGCGGCCTCTTCTGGCTGCGTCATGCAATGACTGCCTCGCTCCCGGTCGTTGATGGAACCATGAAAGCTCCCGGCCTCGGGACCTCCGTCACCATCCGCCGCGACGGCCACGGCGTACCGCACATCGAGGCTGCCAGCCAGAGCGACCTCGTCTTCGCTCAGGGTTACGTCACCGCGCAAGACCGTCTCTGGCAAATGGACATGCTGCGCCGCAACTCCTCCGGCGAGCTAGCCGAGTTGCTCGGAGCCCAGTTCGTTGCGCATGATAAGGCCCAGCGCGTCCTGCAGTTTCGCAATGTCGCGCAGCGTATCTACAGCAGCATGCCTGACGCCGACCGGCGACGCTACGAGCAATACTCTGGCGGAGTGAACCTCTACATCGAACAGAATCAAGACCACCTCCCCGCCGAGTTCCGCCTTTTGAATTACCGCCCCCGTCCCTGGACCGGCAGCGACTCCGTCCTCATTGGCCTCAACATGGTGCTGAGCCTCGATAATCACTGGGACGCTAAGCTCTCCCGTGAAAGCGTCACTGCGCGCCTGCACAACCCCAAACTCGAAGCCCAGCTCTACCCCACCGGCTCCTGGCGCGATCAGCCGCCAACCGCCGCCGTGGCCGACATGACCCAGCCCCATCCTCCTCCACAACAGGACGATGATCAGGACAACGATCAGACCCAGACTCGACTCCAACTCCCCTCAACATCGCCGGAAGACCTTCGCGCGCTGCGCCAGGCTCTCGGTGTTGCAGACTGCAACGGCTGCATCCCCGGCTCCAATAACTGGGTCATCGCTGGTAAACACACCGCGAGCGGCAAGCCACTGCTCGCCAACGACATGCACTTGGGCCTTACTGTCCCCAATATCTGGTACATGGCGGAGCTCAACGCGCCCGGCCTCCACGCCGCAGGCGTCACCCTGCCCGGTGTGCCGCTGATCATCGCCGGACACAATGAACACGTCGCCTGGGGATTCACGGCCCTTTACGCCGACGTTCAGGACCTGTACATCGAAAAGCTCGACGGTAAAGGCAATTACACCGGCCCTGAAGACAACTGGCTGCCCCTTGCTCACACCCCCGAGACCATTCACGTACGCTTCGGCGCAGACGTCAAGCTCGATGTTCAGTTGACAGGCCACGGCCCGCTGATCAACACCATGCTTCCCCACGAACAGCGGCCAATCGCGCTCCACTGGACGCTCTATGACCCGGCACTGATCTCCATTCCCCTATACGAATTGAACACCGCCGCCAACTGGGAGCAATTTTCCAACGCTCTTCAGGCATGGTGTTTCCCTACACAAAACGTCGTCTACGCAGATGACGCAGGCCACATCGCCTATCACGCCGTCGGCAAGGTTCCGATGCGTCCCAACGGTCTCGTCGGCATGCCTATTCAGGACACGCATCACGAGTGGCAAGGCTATATTCCCTTCGACGATCTGCCTTACTCCGTCGATCCGCCCTCCGGCCTGCTGGCAACGGCAAACGCCCGTGTCACACCCAACGACACCAAATTCCCCCTCACGCTGGAGTGGCCCGACCCCTACCGCGCTGAACGTGTCTACATCGACCTGCGTGGCCGCGATAACCTCACCCGTGATGACATGCTCGCCGTCCAGACCGACATCTACAGCGCGCTCGACCAGGAACTGGCCCACCGCCTCGCTTATGCGATAGATCAAACTGCTCAAATTGCCCAGGCAGCTCAAACACCAGGCAAAGCCGCCGTCGATAATCGCCTCAAACAGGCTGCCGATCTGCTCCGCAGTTGGGACGGCCGCATGACAGCCGATTCGCCCGCAGCCTCAATCATCTTCCGCACCCGTCAAGCCTTATGGCCTCTCATTCTGCAGCCCAAACTCGGCAACGCATGGGATTCCTACTCCTGGGCCGAGTCCAACTTCGCTGAAGAGGAGATCATCATGCACGGCAGCGCCACTACTGCCTCCACCACGGGCGGCCCATCCACTCCCAGCGAGTGGTTGCCTCCCGATTTTCCGAACTGGGACGCCCTGCTCACCGAAGCGGTTCGGCGCGGCCTCGACAGCAGCAAAGCTCCCGATGATCTGGCTCGGTGGAAATACGGCTCCTGGCATATCGTCGATCTTGAGCATCCCCTTTTCGGTATGCTGCCGATCGTCAAAAGCTGGGCAGGTACAGGCGAGCAGCCCCTGGTCGGCGACAGCGTGACCATCAAGCAGGTAGGCCGTGCTTTTGGTCCCAGCCAGCGCTTCACTATGGACTGGAGCGCTCCCGACTCATCTACCGAAAACATCACCCTCGGGCAGAGCGGCAACCCTCTCAGCCCATGGTTCCGCGACCAGTGGCCGGCCTGGTACAACGGCACCACCTTTCCCCTGCCCTTTTCCCAACACGCCGTGGCCTCTCAGACCGCTCATACCCTCCAGCTGGTGCCCTAGTGGAACCGCCCGAAGTCGAATCGAGAATGTTCGGATCAAGACTTCGCGCAGCCTTAGCTAACCTGTCTGGCCTTATCTTTCATGACGGCGCGGTCCTGATCCCCCTCGCCGCGCTCATCGCGTGCCTGCCACGAGTCGTACGCGGCATCTCCTGCGGTCATGATTTCGACTTCCATCTCGACTCCTGGCTTGAGGTGCAACGCGCCTGGAGCCAGGGCGTCCTGTATCCCCATTGGGCGCAGAGCCCGGATTGGGGTGCAGGTGAGCCACGCTTCATCTTCTATCCGCCCATCTCGTGGATACTCGGCACGCTCCTCGGGTACAGCCGTCATTGGCGATGGGTTCCTTTTGCCTTCACCTGGATCTGCCTTGCCTGCACAGGCCTCTCCACGCGCGCACTCGCTCGCCGGTTCCTTCCCGGCAATGCAGCAACACTCGCAGGCGTGATCGCTACATCGGCTCTCTACGCGCTCTTCACAGCCTACGAACGCAGCGCATTCAGCGAACTAGCCGCTGCAGCCCTGATCCCGCTACTTCTCCTCTACGCCCTCGACCCCGATTCCAGCCCCCTTGTCAGTGGTCAACAGGTCACTGTCCGCTGTTCACTGGCACTTGCCGCCATCTGGCTTACCAACGCCCCCGCGGGCGTAATGGCCAGCTATCTTCTCGCATACGCCGCTGTTGCCGCCGCGCTTCTTCAGCGGTCCTGGAAGCCGATAATCCGCGCAGCAGTGGCTGCCCCACTGGCGCTCGGCCTCGCTGCCTTCTACCTCATTCCTGCTGAGTGGGAGCAGCGCTGGATCGCCATCAGCCAGGTCATTGACGTCGGCATGAGGATCACCGACAGTTGGCTCTTTGCCCGTCATCCCGGACCTGACATGGAACTGCACGACCACGTGCTTCGAACGGCCTCCATGATCCTGGTCTTTACCGTCTCGTCAGCCGTCATCGCATTTTTGATCTCCCTTCGTAAGGGAGTCTTGCCCAAAGCCACGCGCTCCTGGTGGATGCCGCTCGCGCTGCTCCTCCCCATTCTTCTACTGATCCAGTTCCCCGTCTCCGCGCTTCTGTGGAAGCTGCCCAAGCTCGAGTTTCTGCAGTTCCCATGGCGCTGGCTCATCGTCCTTGATGTGTCTTTCGCCATCTTTGTCGCAGCCGCAATTCCACTCTCCACACGGCGGAGCCGCATCATCGCAGGAATCGGCGTGATAGCCTCGCTGCTGCTCTGTGCCACTATCTCGTCTTCAGTGTTTTTTCAATTCTGCGATGAAGAAGACAACGTTAGCAACCAGCTCTCCGTCATTCGCAACGGCACCGGAGTCGAAGGCACCGATGAATACTCCCCATCCGGCGCCGACAATTCCCTGGTAGCCTCCAATTTGCCCGACGCCTGCATGGTCAGCAACCCACTTCAGAAGCTAGGTGAAAGTGACTCCGGCTCCGAACCCGATTGGTACCCCGAGCAGGGCTCTTGCGACGACACCTTCACGGCCCAGCTCTGGCAGAACGAGCACAGGCTGCTTCAGATCGATAGCGATCATGACGGCTTCATAGTCCTGCGCCTGCGCCGTTACCCCGCATGGAGAATTGCAATTAACGGCCAGCCAGCAGCCAACGCCGCAGCCCGCGAAGACGGCTTGCTGGTCCTCCCGGTTCGCGCGGGACCTTCTACGATCGACATCCGCTGGAGCACCACTCCCGATGCACTCTGGGGTCG
>Ga0206970_10112_pt1 | contig 23355 bp, 24 predicted proteins | sample Alteio_BWOrgHeat_88_FD_152964 | JGI IMG/M metagenome (GOLD analysis project Ga0206970, IMG submission 152964) | Enriched cells from forest soil in Barre Woods Harvard Forest LTER site, Petersham, Massachusetts, United States -... | ecosystem: Environmental > Terrestrial > Soil > Temperate forest >... | reverse complement strand
TACGGCCCCAATGCGCCCGCCCTGCTCGCATTGCAACAGCGCGGCGCGACGCTGGTCATCACCGTCGATTGCGGCACGATGGCTTTCGAGCCGTTGCAGGCGGCGCATGATGCCGGGCTGGATGTCATCATCATCGACCACCATATCGGCGAGGTGCGGCGGCCTAAGGCCTACGCCGTCGTCAATCCCAACCGCCTCGACGAACATTCGCCGCACCGGCAACTGGCCGCGGTGGGCGTCACATTCCTGCTGATCGTCGCCGTGAACCGCAAGTTGCGCGAAACGCAGTTTTTTTCCAATCGCGTGGAACCTGATTTGCGCCAATGGCTCGACCTGGTGGCGCTGGGGACGGTGTGCGACGTCGTGCCGTTGACCGGCGTCAACCGCGCGTTGGTGGCGCAGGGCTTGAAAGTCATGGCGGCGCGGCGCAATCCCGGCATCCGCACCGTGCTCGATATGGCCAGCGTCGCTGAAAAGCCGGGCGTCTACCATGCCGGGTTCGTTATCGGCCCGCGCATCAATGCCGGCGGCCGCGTCGGCAAATCCGACCTCGGCGTGCGCCTGCTGATCACGGAAGACGAGGCGGAGGCGCTTTCGCTGGCGCGCGAGCTCGAACAGCATAACGCCGAGCGCAAGGCCATCGAGGCGATGGTGCTGGAACAAGCGATGGCGCAGGCCGAAGCGGCGGCGGACAGTCCCATTCTTGTGGTGACGGGACAGGGCTGGCATCCGGGCGTCATCGGCATTGTGGCGGGGCGGTTGAAAGAGCGTTTCGGCAAGCCGGTGGTGGTGATCGCCATACAGGACGGCATCGGCAAAGCGTCGGCTCGTTCCGTATCCGGAATGGATATCGGCGCCGGCATCATTGCCGCGCGCGAGGCCGGGCTGCTGGTGGCGGGCGGCGGCCATGCCATGGCGGCGGGTTTCACCGTCGAAGAGGCGAACATTCCGGCGCTGGCGGAATTTCTGGCACAGCGGGTGCGCTCGCAGGACGGGGAAACAGGCGCGGCACGGCGGCTGATGCTCGACGGCAGGGCAAGCGTCGGCGGGGCGACTGCGGAACTGGCGGCGCAGCTCGAACGGCTGGGGCCGTTCGGGCAGGGCAATCCGCAGGTGCGGCTGCTCATTCAGAATGCCGTCAACCTGAAGTCGGAATGGACAACGGGCGGCCAGCATATCAAAACGCTGCTGATCGACCGCCTCAGCAATGCGCGGCTTTCGGCGATTGCCTTCCGCGTCGCCGGCACGAAATTAGGCGATGCACTGTTCGCCACGCGCGGCAAAGAGGTGAACGTCGCCGGGCAGCTCAGGCTTCAGGAATGGAACGGCAGGCAGACGGTGAGCTTGATGATCGAGGATGTGGGTTAGATAATCTCTCTTTTTGTACGTTGATATTTTTTGAGGATGCCGTCTGCGGATGTGCCTGTATTTGATTGTGGCGCCCATTGTTTTTCTTTAATGCCAAGAGTTCTGAGCACATTCATCGTCTCTACGTAATCATGCGAAGGAGTCGCCTTTCTTTTTGACTCGATGACAACCATAATTACGCCAGCGTTTGTTTCCGATGGCCTTGAGTGGTCTTCTGTGTTTTGTGGGTCTTGGATTCGTAATTCAGGGTGATCAGCAAACAGCTTTTCCAAGGCTTTTACCAGTGCGCCTGCCTGAACGAACTTGTTTGGAATTCCATCTACTTGTTCGGGCGAGTCTCCCGTTGCGTCTCCTACAGGCAACCGCAATTCAATTGTTTTTGCGGTACCCACGATGTCAAATGCAAAACCCGCCATATTTATTGGATCTTCTTCTGGCACAAGTGGTGCAAGTGTAACATTATCCTTAAATTCGATTCTATTAGATCTAAATTCTGTACTCATCGTTTTATCCTTATTTTTTCTATTAATGTTAATTAATTTATAAAACCTTTTTTTATTTTTTGCAAGTTCCTTTTTTCATGGATAAATGATAAATTCATCGCTTAATCTTAGAAAAAACTGTGACATCCATACTCGCAACCGCCCTATATAAACTCAAAAAACCCAGCATTATCCCGGGTTTCGGGCTGACGCTGGCTTTTACGCTGTTTTATTTGGGCGTCATCGTTATTATCCCCTTGTCGGGGTTGTTCGTTACCGCCGCGACGCTCAACGCCGCCCAGTTCTGGCAGGCCGTCACTTCCGAGCGCGTCCTGCACGCTTATAAAATCAGCTTCGGCCTGTCCCTGGCGGCGGCGCTCATCAACTGCTTTTTCGGACTGATTTTAGCGTGGATACTGGCGCGTTACCGTTTTCCGTTCAAAAAAATCATCGACGCCATGGTCGACCTGCCTTTCGCCCTGCCGACGGCGGTGGCGGGCATCGCGCTGACGGCGCTTTATGCGCCGCACGGCTGGGTCGGGCGGTATCTTGAGCCGCTGGGCATCAAAATCGCCTTTACGCCGCTGGGTATATTGATTGCGTTGCTGTTCGTCGGCCTGCCTTTTATCGTGCGCACCGTCGAGCCGATATTGCAGGATGCCGACCGCGAACTCGAAGAAGCCGCCATCAGCCTGGGCGCGACGCGCTGGCAGACCTTCTGCCGCGTTATCTTTCCCGGCATCGTCCCGGCGCTGCTGACCGGCTTCGCCATGGCGTTCGCGCGCGGCCTGGGCGAATACGGCTCGGTGATCTTCATCGCCGGAAACATCCCGAAACTATCGGAGATCGTGCCGCTGGTCATCGTCATCAAGCTGGAACAATATGATTACGCCGGAGCGACGGCCATCGCCTGCGTCATGCTGGTGGCGTCCTTTGTCCTGCTGTTCCTCATCAACTGGCTGCAGAAATATCGTTCCATTACCTCCGGCTGGAAGGGGAAGGCATAAGATGCGGCGCTCCCCGACCAGCGAATCACTATGGATGCGGGCGCTGCTGATGGCGGTGGGGCTCGGCTTTATGGCTGTGCTCGTGCTTTTGCCTATGGCCGCCGTATTCGCCGAGGCGTTCCGGCACGGCTGGGTGGCGTACCGCAATGCGCTCGAAGATCCGCTGGCGCTGGCGGCCGTCCGGTTGACGCTGCTGGTGGCGGCCATCGCCGTGCCGCTCAACGTCGTCTTCGGCCTGGCCGCCTCGTGGGCCATCGCCAAGTTCGATTTTATCGGCAAGCGGCTGCTGATTACCTTCATCGATCTGCCGTTTTCCGTCTCGCCGGTGATTTCCGGCCTTATTTATGTCCTGCTGTTCGGCTCGGGCAGCTTGCTCGGCGACTGGCTGTCCGATCACGACGTGCAGATTATCTTCGCCGTGCCGGGGCTGGTGATCGCCACTATGTTCGTCACCTTTCCCTTCGTGGCGCGTGAGTTGATTCCGCTGATGGAAGAGCAGGGGACGGAGGAGGAGGAAGCGGCGATCATGCTGGGCGCTAATGGTTGGCGCACGTTTTTTTCGGTGACGCTGCCCAATATCAAATGGGGCTTGCTCTACGGCGTGCTGTTGTGCAACGCCCGCGCCATGGGCGAATTCGGCGCCGTGTCGGTGGTCTCCGGCCATATAAGGGGCCTGACCAACACCATCCCGCTGCATGTCGAGATACTTTATAACGAGTATAATTTCGTGGCGGCGTTTGCCGTGGCGTCGATACTGACACTACTGGCGGTGGTGACGCTCTTGCTTAAGAGCCTGATTGAATTTAAATTCGCCCCTGAGATACGGGCGCAGAAGGGATAAGATGGCCATCGAAGCACGCAATATCTGCAAAACTTTCGGCGATTTCGCCGCGCTGGACAAGGTCGACCTGACGGTCGGCGACGGCGAGCTGGTGGCGCTTTTAGGGCCGTCAGGCTCGGGCAAGACGACGCTGTTGCGCATCATCGCCGGGCTGGAATACGCCGATGCCGGGCGCGTGCTGATCGATGGCGTCGAGGCCAGCCGGATGCACGCGCGCGAGCGCAATGTCGGCTTCGTGTTCCAGCATTACGCCCTGTTCAAGCATATGACCGTGTTCGACAACGTGGCGTTCGGGTTGCGCGTTCGTCCCAGGCCAGTGCGGCCGCCGCCCGCGGAAATAACCGAGCGCGTCATGGCGCTGCTCAAGCTGGTGCATCTGGACAAGTTTCACGACCGCTATCCGTCGCAGCTTTCCGGCGGCCAGCGGCAGCGCGTGGCGCTTGCCCGCTCGCTGGCGGTGGAACCGAAACTGCTCTTGCTCGACGAGCCGTTCGGGGCGCTCGACGCCAAGGTGCGCAAGGAGTTGCGCCGCTGGCTGCGCCGGTTGCATGACGACATCCACATCACCAGCATTTTCGTCACGCATGATCAGGAAGAGGCGATGGAAGTCTCCGACCGCGTGGTGGTGATGAACCACGGCAGGATCGAGCAGGTCGGCACGCCCGAGCAGGTCTATCACCAGCCGACCAATGGCTTCGTCTATGACTTCCTTGGCAACTATAATGAATTTGTCGGCTGGAAAGATGAAAACGGCGACGTGCACTTGGCCGAGGACGATCTGTGGGAAGCGCAGCAGCAGGCGGCGCCGTCGCCGGTGCTGACCTCGCGCCCGCATTGGCTGTCGCGCTATCCCGAGTTGACCAATGCCATACGCAAGGTGATACCCGGCCTGCCGCTGCCGACACAGGCGGCTTCCAATCGTGCCTTCGCCAAGATGACGCGCAGCCAGATGCGGGCGCTGCTGGCCGAGCGCGGCATTCCGGTGCGCGTATTCGCCCGCCCGCACGAAATGTTCATCACTAAAACGCCCGACGACGCGCATGAATATATCCCGGTCGACGTGATTCACATCAATCCCGCCGGTTCTCTGGCCAAGATCGAGCTGCAGCGCAAGAACGGTACGATTCTGCAGGCGGAAGTGCCCAAGACGATTATCGATTCGCTGGCCATCAAGCGCGGCGATCACGTGTTTGTGAGGCCGAAGAATGTGAGGGTGTTTGAATGAGTATATTCTTGTCACCCCGCATTCATTGCGGGGTCTCCATCATTGTTGCGCCAGACCCCGCAACAAGTGCGGGGTGACAGCATGAATCTCCGCAAAAATCTTCCCAATTACCTGACCTACCTGCGGATTGCCTGCATACCGGCGCTGATCGTCGTGTTTATTATTCCGGGCGCGTGGGGATATACCCTGTCGGCGGGGCTGTTTTTTGTGGCGGGCGTGACCGACTGGCTGGACGGTTATGTGGCGCGCATCTGGCAGGCGCAATCGAATATCGGGCGCTTCCTCGATCCCATCGCCGACAAGCTGCTGGTGGCCACCGCCCTGCTGCTGCTGGTCGCCTATGGTCGCGCCGACCTGCTGCCTGCCATCGCCATTGTCTGCCGCGAAATCCTGTTATCGGGATTGCGCGAATTTTTGGCTGAAATTCGCATCGGCGTGCCGGTCAGCAAGCTGGCGAAATTCAAAACGGCGGCGCAGATGGCGGCGATTTTCTTTCTGCTCCTCGGCGCCGGCGGCCCGGACTGGCTGCATAGCGAATTTCTGGGAAGATTGCTGCTATGGCTCGCCGCGCTGCTGACGCTCGTTACCGGCTATGCGTATTTAAAAACAGGGCTGAGGCATATGGGGTAATTGTCATCCTGAGCGTAGCGAAGCGAAGTCGAAGGATCTTGTGCCATTGGGAAAGATCCTTCGACTTCGGCCTACGGCCTTCGCTCAGGATGACAACAACACCCGCTCGGAAAAATCCGCCATCAACTGCTTCGTGATAGTGCCGACGGCGAATTTTTGATCGCCGATTGCTCCAACCGGCGTGACTTCGGCGGCGGTGCCGGTTAGGAACGCTTCGGTAACGTTTCCTAGTTCTTCCGGTTTGATATGCCGTTCGATAACCTTGATGCCGCGTTTTTTCGCCAGTTCCATGACCGTGCGTCGGGTAATGCCGTCCAGGAAACAATCCGGCGTCGGCGTATGCAGTGCGCCGTCGATGACGAAAAACATATTGGCTCCCGTCGCTTCGGCGATGAAGCCGCGATAGTCGAGCATCATCGCATCGTCGAAGCCGTCCTTCTCGGCGGCATGCTTGGACAGGGTGCAGATCATATAGAGGCCGGCGGCCTTGCTGGCGGTGGGTGCCATGTTGGGAGCCGGGCGCGCCCATTTGGATAGTTGCAGGCGCAGGCCGCGCTCGCGGGCTTCCTTCGAGAAATAGCTCGGCCATTCCCAGCAGGCGATGGCGACATGGATTTTGGTCTGCTGCGCTGAGATGGCCATCATCTCGCTGCCGCGCCAGGCCACCGGGCGGATATAGCCGTTGTGAATCTGTTGTTTGGCGACAATGCCGAGCGTCGCCTTTTCGATGTCTTCGAGCGAATAAGGGAGGGTAAATCCCAGCAGTTCCGCCGATGTCAGCAGCCGCTGGCTATGTTCGCGCAGCTTGAATATTTTGCCTTCATAGACGCGCTCGCCCTCGAACACGCAACTGGCGTAATGCAGCCCGTGCGTCAGCACATGCGTTTTCGCGTCGCGCCACGGAATCGTTTTGCCGTCCATCCAGATAAAACCGTCGCGGTCGTCGAAGGGAATGAGGGTCATGGCGTATTTTCTCTCTCTGCTTCCCCTGCTTCACGCATAATTTCCCATCTTTTGCATAAGCGAGCGGTAAGAAGTGCCAAGGTATCCAATAAATCCAATTTACCTGAAGCCTTTCCTCGTTCATTGGTAATACTGTAAGCCATATCCACTAAGTTGACTGCATTAGGGACTTCTTCATATTGTCTAATATCTTCCAATGCTATGGGGCTTAGCGGGACTTTACCTTTGCCATTCACCACATGCTCCTGCCAAGCCTCTATAAGTGGGCGTATTAGGAGAAAAAATCTTTCTCCTTTGTTTCTTAAACTTTCAGAATTATTCGCAACTTCTTCTGAGATTTCCCGAATTTTACGAAGCTGCTCATAAAAATCTACGGCTCCATCAGGATGCATTCTTTTGTAAAGCAACGTAAGAATTTTGAGAACATCAGTGTATGCTGGATCATCTTCAAAATCATGTAAGAATTTGATAATTAATTGAGCAGTTTCTTTTGTTTTTTCTATTTCTGACATGTGTTTATCTTTCATTGTCTGTTAACACAATCGCCGAAAGCTGGCAGCCATAGGCGCTTTCGCCGCGCAGCGTCGTCCGCCGGTAACTGAAAAACGTATTTTCCTCTAAACAGGTATCGTGCGCAAGCACATTTATATGCGCCACGCCGGCGTCGCGCAGGCGGTCCTTGGCGTAGGCCTTGAGGTCGAACAGGTAATGCCCCGGCCGCGCGCCATGAATGAAATAGAGTTGATTGCCGGAATCCTCCTGCATGAAACGGTCGCGGAATTCGCTGCCGACTTCGTACGATCCCTGGGCGATGCCGGGGCCGATGGCGGCGACGATATCCGGCAGCGATGCACCCAGCTGGCGCATGGCGTCGAGCGTTGCCTCGATCACCCCGCCCAGCGCGCCTTTCCACCCGGCATGGGCGGCGGCGATGACGCGGTTTTTGCCGTCGGCCAGCAGGATAGGCAGGCAATCGGCGGTGGTGACGCCGACGGCGAGTCCGGGCGTGGCGGTGACGATGGCGTCGGCCTGCGGGGCATTTTCGCGTGTCCAGGCCTCGGTCGCGGTAATGACTTTGGCGCTGTGCACCTGGTGCGCTTTGCATAACGACGTTTCGCTTATCCCCAGCGCGTCGTTGGCGCGGCGCAGGTTTTCGGCGATATGGACAGGGTCGTCACCGGTGCCGTAAGCGCAATTGAGCGAGGCATAGAGGCCGGTGCTGATGCCGCCGCTGCGCGTGAAAAAGCCGTGCCTGACGCCGGGCAATGCCGAAAGCTGCGGGCAGATGACCGGCGTTAAAACGCTTCTGGTTTCGGATGCTTTGGGTGCGTGACGCATAACGCTTTGAACAAATCCCCCATCTGATCCTCCGATATTAACCGCTTCCATGCCGAAAGCATAGCGGATTTCTGCGCCGGCGTGGCGTTTTTGCTCAGGCGTGCCAGGCGCAGTTCGCCGCCCAGGCGCATCAGGAAATCCCTTTGCGTGACCGCCCCGTGCGCTGCTGCGCCAACGGCCAGCGCCGCCTGTTTCAGCGCATCGAAATCGACATGGGCGGTGAGATCGGCCATGCCGGGTTCCGTAAGCGTATCATGATAGCGGTGATGCCTGACCGCCTGTAGCGTATCCCCCCGCGACCCTCCCGCGTAGCCGTAATCGATCATCAGCGCCGCGCCGTCGTGGGCGACGATGTGGCGGGCGATGCTGCTGGTAATATCGAGGCTGGGTTGCGAGTGTTCGTAAATAATATTGTCATGCCAGCGACGGCTGGCATCCAGATTGTCAACGACTGGATCCCTGCTTTCGCAGGGATGACAAATAAACGTAAGGCAATCATTATCGATGCCGACCATGCGTTCCTGCCATTTATTTTCATTGTGAATAAACTGCCGTATCGGCAGCGCGTCGAAGAACTCGTTGGCGATCAGCAATAAGGGTTTTTGAGGTATATCGTCAAAGCTCGTATGCCATTGCAGGTTGGGATGTTTGCCCGCCAGCAGGCCGCGTTGTTTCTGTTGCAGAATGGGGCTGGCTTCCACCAGGTGCAGCGACATCGCCTCATGAAATCCCGCGACGGATTTGGTGGCGCGCAGGACATCGTTCATCAATGTCCCGCGCCCTGGGCCGAGTTCGATCAGCGCCGCCTGCGGCTTGCCCATGATTATCCATTGTTCGGCCAGCCAGGCGCCGATCAGCTCGCCGAAGATTTGCGATATTTCCGGCGCGGTGATGAAATCCCCGGCTTCGCCCAGCGGGTCAAGGCGCATGTAATAGCCATGTTCCGGGTGCAAAAGCGCCAGCGACATGTATTCGGCAACGGTGATCGGACCTAAGCGCCGGATATGCTCTTTTATGATGGCTTCGACGGACATTTGCGGAAGATCAGATATAATCCCAATGCCAGCATGGGCAAGGACAATAGCTGCCCCATGGTGATGAAGCCGAACAGGGTACCCAGGAATTCGTCCGGCTCGCGGAAGCATTCGGCGGCAATACGCGAACAGGCATAGAAAGTGAGAAACATGCCGCCGAGCAGCAGGGGTTTCCGGCGCGCTTGCGTGCATTTGAGCAGGAACATCATGAGTATGAATAATGCCACGCCTTCCATTCCCGCTTCGTACAGCTGGCTGGGATGGCGGGGCAGGTCACCGCCGCGCGGGAATACGATGCCCCAGGGCATGGCAGTGACGCGGCCATACAGCTCGCCGTTGATGAAATTGGCAATCCGCCCGAAGAACAGCCCGATCGGTGCGACGCAGGCCAGCACGTCGATGACGCCTGCGAAATCCACGCGGTATTTGCGGCAGAACAGGTAAAAAGCGAGGATGAAGCCGATCATGCCGCCGTGGAACGACATGCCGCCTTCCCACAGTCGCAGGACCTGGCCGGGATTGGCGAGATAATAATCCGGTTTGTAAAACAGCACATAGCCCAGCCGCCCGCCCAGCACGATGCCGCCGACCGCCCACATCACCATATCGTCGAGGGCTTTTTTGGTCAGGCCGGCGATAGGGCGCTTCTTATGCTCACCGGCGAATATCCACCAGCCGAGCAATATCCCCGCGATATAGGCCAGCGAATACCAGCGTATGGATAACGTTCCCACGTAGGGAATGGTTTTGCGGATAATGACGGGATCGATGTTGGGGTAGGGGAGCATGGGCAGATGACAGATAACAGATAATAGAGGACAGAAAATACTGTTATCTAACTTCTGTCATCTGTTATCTGTCTTAATAATCGTCCCAGGCTTTCTTTTCGCCAGAGCTTGCGCTGGAGGTGCTGCCAGAGGATTCAGAGGAGGACTTGCTATCAATCAGCGGGTACAAGGCAATCATTTCGGCATGTACTTCAGGAGGCGGATTTCCTTTTCCCGCGGCAAGTACCTCGCCAAAATCGCTCGGATTAAAGCCTTTGCCTGCTTGCACCGCCGCCTTGAACCTCTGGATATTGGGCAGGAAAATTTTCACGTAAGAATAAATCATGTCGCCGAATGAATTTTTGCCATGCAGAAGGACAACGGCATATTGCTCGGCTAACGGCGTAGCGGCGATAGTATTGGCAGCGTCACCTGGCGGCAGGGTGTTCGTAGTCCATTTGCTTGTCATTCGTCGTATCTTTGATGCTGTTGGGTAACGCCAAAGCAGGCTAAACCAGCAAATTTTATACTATCATTGAATGAATGGGAAGCAGAAACAAGGGATTAGGGAGGGATTTGCGTAAAAGAAGAGAATTCGTAGCCTGATTGCGAATTAAAATCCTCCAACAATTAATTCCTGGCTGCCATTGACTATGGGAGTAGTAGAAGGGTTTTTATTAGTTTCTACTGATTCATAGCTAAGATTAGAGGGCATCGATGGAGCGGCCACTAGGTCGACAGGCACGGGGAAGCCGCCTACTGTGTAAACATTGGGAACACCCTCACCAAACATAAGATCTCCTGACATATTTTCACTCATTTTACTTAGGTCTCGTTATCAACCGTTCTTATAGTTTCATCTTATCTAAAACCGAGGAGGGGTTCAAACGCTAAGAGGGCGGGGAGGTTAGAATTCACACAGCTGTCACGGAGTTGTAACGGAACTGTCACAAATGGTCATGGGTTGTGGGTTTTTGGTCGTTGGTCGAAGAAAATAGCCCTTTTTACCCATGACCCATGACCAGCAACCCATGACTTAAATCGCCGTCCCGCCCACGGTCAGCGCGTCGATGAGCAGGGTCGGCTGGCCGACGCCGACGGGGACGCTCTGGCCGGCCTTGCCGCAGGTGCCGATGCCGTTATCGAGCGCCATATCGTTGCCGATGACGTGGACTTTGGTGAGGATATCGGGACCGTTGCCGATCAGCGTGGCGCCCTTGACCGGCGTGGTGATTTTGCCGTTTTCGATGAGATAGGCTTCGGACGCCGAGAACACGAATTTCCCCGAGGTGATGTCGACCTGCCCGCCGCCCAGATGCGCCGTGTAAAGCCCGCGCTTGACCGAGGCGATGATGTCTTTCGGGTTGGCGTCGCCGCCCAGCATGTAGGTATTGGTCATGCGCGGCATCGGCTGGCAGGCGAAGGATTCGCGCCGCCCGTTGCCGGTGGCGCGCATGTTCATGAGGCGCGCGTTCAGCCGGTCCTGTATATAGCCGGTGAGGATGCCGTTCTCGATCAATATGGTGCGCGACGACGGCGTGCCTTCATCGTCGATGGAAAGCGATCCGCGGCGGTTGGCAATCGTTCCGTCATCCACTACCGTTACGCCTTTCGCGGCTACCTGCTTGCCCATCAGGCCGGAAAACGCTGAAGTGCCTTTGCGGTTGAAATCGCCCTCGAGCCCATGCCCGATGGCTTCGTGCAGCAGCACGCCGCACCAGCCGGGGCCGAGCACCACCGGCATCTCGCCGGCGGGGGCGGGGACGGATTCGAGATTGACCAGCGCCTGCCGCAGCGCCTCGTCGGCCAGTTTGCGCCAGCTGCCTTCGGCGATATAGTCGGCATAGCCCATGCGCCCGCCGGCGCCCGACGAGCCGGTTTCCATGCGGCCGTTATGCTCGGCCAGCACGTTGACGTTGAGGCGCACCAGCGGGCGGATGTCGCTGGCGCTGCGGCCGTCGGCCTTGATGATGTGCACGGCCTGCCATTGGCCGGACAGCGATACCGACACCTGCTTGACGCGCGGGTCTTTGCCGCGCACGTAGGCGTCGATGTGTTGCAGCAGTTCGATTTTGCGCTCGAAGGCGACTTCCTTCAGCGGGTTGACGTCGGAGTAAAGCTGCGCGTTGGTGCCGAAGGCGGGGGCGATCTGCGCCGCTACCGGCGGCTGGCCGTAATGCACGGCGCGGGCAGTGACGGCGGCGCGCTTCATGGCGTCTTCGGAGAGTTCCGAGGCATGGGCGTAGGCGCTGGCCTCGCCCAATACCGAGCGCAGGCCGAAGCCCTGCGACGTGTTGAAGCTGGCATTTTTCAGGCGGCCGTCGTCGAAGGCGAGATTTTCCGATTGCGCGTATTCGAGGAACAGTTCGCCGTCATCCATGCCATGCAGCGCCTCGGCCACCAGGCGCTCAACGCGCGGCTGGTCAAGGCCGGTGCGGATGAAGAAGAGGGAGGTGGTGGTCATTTGGGTGGACTGCAAAAGAAGGGTATTTTCACTGAATAAATATCAGGTCCATCTTCAACAATGATTTTATCTTTTTCAATATCATAAAGATCTATGGTTATATATTTTTCCATAAATACTCTCATAAAGTCTAAGATAAAATCCCCCATCCAACTCGAAACTCTAGTTACTTCCCCGAAAATTTGTAAAAGTGCTTCTTTCCAATCATCAGTTTTTACCATCTTGACCATCGACATAATAGTAATAATCTCGGAACTATAATATATACAGTGCCCAGTGAATACAGATAAGTAATCAACAAATACTTCTTCTGAAGAAAAAGATGCATAACCTCTCTGAAGGTTATTTACATCTAGATGAAAACTTAATTTGTTTCGGATTTCGTAAATGACATTAGGTTGTTTATTAAAGTATTTTTTTATTTCTTTAAGTTTATTTATTGCATCAGGACTTAAGTCATTTCTATATCGTTTGAATAATGCAGAGTGTTTTTCTATTAGTTTCCAACCTTCATTTGTTTTTCCAGCTAACACTTTGATGAGCGATATTGCCATCATTGTGTTGGCAAGATCATTTAATTGATGTCCTCCTACTGGATTCATGATTAAAATTGATAATTTTCCCAAACAATTAATATCATTAGCTAGCTGGCCAGCTATTAAATGAAATAATCGTTCATCCTCTGGTGCCGTGTCTAATCGCGCTTTAGAAAATTTTACTGGGTAAATATCAACCACTTTGCTTATCCTAAGTTTAAATTTAATTTTATACCGTTTTCATACTAGTCTTTGATTATATCATAAATCACGCAATAAATGCGGGGATTAGAAAAATCATTGCACATCCTCCGCGGAACGATTACAAAACTCGTCATCATGTCACCTACTATATAGGCGCTCAATGACGAAGCTGTTTTCCCCCGCCGTGTTTTTTGCCTGGATAGTCTCGGCGGCGGTGGCGCATGCCGAGCCTTTGGGCATGGCCAAGCCGTGGCAGCTCGGCTTCCAGCCGGCGGCGACGCCGGTCATGGAAAGGCTCACTGACATCCATAATTTCCTGCTGGTCATCATCACGGCGATTACTATTTTCGTGCTGTTGGTCATGGCTTGGATATGCCTGCGCTACAATCGCCGCGCCAATCCCGTCGCCAGCAAGACGACGCATAACACCAAACTGGAAATCATCTGGACGGCGATTCCCATCATCATTCTCGTCGTCATCGCCATTCCGTCGCTGCGCCTGCATTATTACATGCAGCGCGACGTCGATCCCGACATGACCGTTAAAGTCACGGGCTACCAATGGTACTGGCATTACGATTATCCCGACAGCGGCTTCGGCTTCGACAGCTACATCAAGAAGGACGCCGACTTAAAGCCGGGCGACATTCGCCAGCTTTCGGTCGATAACCGCATGGTCGTGCCGGTGAATACTAAAGTGCGCGTGCTGGTCACCGGCGCCGACGTCATCCATTCCTGGGCAGTTCCGGCTTTTGGCGTGAAAAAAGACGCCGTGCCCGGGCGGCTCAACGAAACCTGGTTCGAGGCGACGAAAATCGGCACGTTCTATGGCCAGTGCTCGCAGCTGTGCGGCGTCGGCCACGGCTTCATGCCCGTCGTCGTCGAGGTGGTGAGCAAACCGGATTTCGATACCTGGGTGAAGCAGCAACAGCCCGCGCCCGTACCCGCTGTCGCGCCGGCGCCGGAAAGCAAGGATAAAAATAAGGAAAAGAAACCATGAGTTACGGCGACACCAACGACGATCACACGCCGCATGGCTGGCGGCGCTGGCTGTATTCGACCAATCATAAAGATATCGGCATCATGTACCTGATATTCGCCTGCGTGGCCGGGTTGATCGGCACGCTGTTCTCGGTGCTGATCCGCATCCAGCTCCAGCATCCGGCGGGAACGCTGTTCGGCGATAATTACCAGATGTATAATGTCATAGTGACGGCGCATGCGCTGGTCATGGTGTTTTTCCTGGTGATGCCGGCGCTGATCGGCGGCTTCGGCAATTTCTGCGTGCCGCTGATGATCGGCGCGCCCGACATGGCGTTTCCGCGCATGAACAACTTAAGCTTCTGGCTGCTGCCGCCGGCCTTTATCCTGCTGATGGGCTCGTCGTTGATCGGCGAGGGCGCGGGTACTGGCTGGACGCTCTATCCGCCGCTATCCACCGCCGCGTCGCATCCGGGCATGTCGGTCGACATGGCGATTTTCGCGCTGCATTTGGCTGGTATTTCCTCCATCCTGGGCGCAATCAATTTCATCGTGACGATTTTCAACATGCGCGCGCCGGGCATGACGCTGTTTAAAATGCCGCTTTATCCGTGGGCGATATTGGTGACGGCGTTCCTGCTGCTCTTGGCGGTGCCGGTGCTGGCGGGGGCGATCACCATGCTGCTCACAGACCGCAATTTCGGCACGCATTTCTTCGATCCGGCGGGCGGCGGCGATCCACTGCTCTTCCAGCATCTGTTCTGGTTCTTCGGCCATCCCGAAGTGTACATCCTCATCGTGCCGGGCTTCGGCATCATCAGCGAAGTCGTCGCCACTTTTTCGCGCAAGCCGATTTTCGGCTATCTCGGCATGGTGCTGGCCATGTGCACCATCGGTTTCCTCGGCTTCATCGTCTGGGCGCATCACATGTTCACCACCGGCATCGCCGCCGATACCATGTCCTATTACATGGTCGCCACCATGATCATCGCCGTGCCCACCGGCATCAAGATTTTCTCGTGGCTGGGGACGATGTGGGGCGGCTCGATCAGCTTCGCCACGCCGATGCTGTTCGCCACCGGCTTTATTTTCCTGTTCGTCGTCGGCGGTGTCACCGGCGTCGTGCTGGCCAATGCCGCCGTCGATATCCCGCTGCACGACACCTATTACATCATCGCCCATTTCCATTACGTGATGAGCCTCGGCGCCGTGTTCGCCATCTTCGCCGGATTCTATTACTGGTTCGGCAAAATCTCCGGCCGGCAATATCCCGAATGGCTGGGAAAATTGCATTTCTGGACATTCTTTATCGGCGCGAACCTGACCTTCTTCCCGCAGCATTTCTTAGGCCTGGCAGGGATGCCGCGCCGCATTCCCGATTATCCCGACGTCTATGCCGGCTGGAATTACGTCTCCTCCATCGGCTCCTATATCGGCGGCGTCTCGGCGCTGATTTTCGTCTATCTGGTGTTCTATACGCTCAAATACGGCAAGAAATGCCCGGCCAATCCCTGGGGTGGCACGACGCTGGAATGGACACTGCCGTCACCCCCGCCGTTCCATACGTTTGAGACGCAGCCCATTATCAAGTAAGCCGTCATCCCCGCGAAAGCGGGGATCCAGCAAAGCGCCATGGGCGCGGTATAGGACTTTCTGCGCCGCAGACGCGGCGTTACTGGATTCCCGCTTTCGCGGGAATGACAAAGGAAAAAATTATGAACGACGAGGAATTTCAGAAACTGCTTAATGCCGAGCCACCGGTGGTGATAAAGGCGAGTACAGCATATAAGATAATAAACGGTGGTATAATAATGGCACTTGCTTGTGTCAGCGCAGTTCTTCTTATGATGCAAATGCCTTTTATTCTAGGCTTAGTCTTTGCAATACTGATTTTTATGGTAGGGGTTTTGTTCTGTTTTCAGACAATGAATGCTGCGGTTGTGCTCAATCAGCAAAATTTTGCGATAATAACTTTTAAAAAAGAGGACAGCTATTTATGGAAAGATGTTACAAATTTTTTTATCAAAACAAGGGCGTCGAAAGCAGGAAGGATGGCTTACTTGACATTTGATTATGTGCCTGAAAATCGCTCTTGTGAAATCTCTTTAATTAATTCGGATTTAGAGTACGACCAGTTTATCAAGCTCCTAAACCACTGGCGCGAAAGAGCGATTGCCGCTAATAAATAATGTTATGACCACAGCCGCACTTACCGAATCATCGAATCATCGAATCATCGAATCATCGGTGAAGGACTACATCTCCCTCCTGAAGCCCGGCGTGATGTCGCTGGTGGTGTTTACCGGCGTGGCGGGGATGGTGCTGGCGCCGGGGCATATTAATTTGTTTCAGCAGTTCCTTACGCTGCTGTGCATCGCGCTTGGTTCCGGCGCGGGCGGAGCGATGAACATGTGGTACGACCGCGACATCGACGCCATCATGACGCGCACGAAAAAGCGCCCGGTGCCCGCAGGCCGCATTGCGCCCGACGACGCGCTGGCATTCGGCCTGTTCCTTGCGGCGCTTTCGGTGATGCTGATGGGGCTGGCGCTCAATTGGGTAGCGGCAAGCCTTCTCGCCTTCGCCATTTTCTTTTATGTGGTGATTTACACCATGTGGCTCAAGCGTTCGACGCCGCAGAATATCGTTATCGGCGGTGCGGCAGGCGCGTTTCCGCCCATGATCGGCTGGGCGGCGGTCACTGGCGATGTTTCGCTGCAATCCATCCTTTTATTCGCTATCATTTTCCTATGGACGCCGCCGCATTTCTGGGCGCTGGCGCTGTATAAAAATGAGGATTATAAGCGCGCGGGCGTGCCGATGATGCCGGTGGTCGCTGGCCCAACGAAAACCAAATGGCAAATGGCGTTCTATACGGTGGCGCTGCTGGCCGTGACCCTGTCGCTGCCGCTGCTGCACATGGCCGGTGTGTTTTATGCCATCAGTGCGGCGATCCTCGGCGGGGTATTTCTGTATCATATCGGCAGGGTTTTGCGTGACTCAACGGATAAATGGCCGCGCAAAACATTTGCTTTTTCCATTTATTACCTGTTTATGCTATTTACCGTGATGATCGTGGATACTTACCTGATGCAACCTTAACTATGGAGCGATACTCATGGAAAAACATTTGACTCCAGAAAACACGCAGGCGCTGCTCGACGTGACGCAGAATACCATCTATCTGATGGGCGCCAGTTTTATCCTGGGCAGCCTGTTTACGCTGTTTTTGCTGCTGGTGCTCGATTTCGTCCGCCGCAATAAGACCGAAGCGAGATAATTTGCCCCGCGACGACCGCCATCATCTTCAAAAGCGTAAAAATATGGCGCTGCTATTGGTGTTGCTGGCGCTGATTGCGTTGTTCTATGCGATTACGTTGATGAAGATGGGGGGATTGTCATCCTGAGCGAAGGCCGTAGGCCGCAGTCGAAGGATCTTTCCCGTCGCATAAGATCCTTCGACTACGCTTTGCTCCGCTCAGGATGACAATGCCCAATAAAAACCTCACCCTCGCCCTCAACCTTTTGGCAGTCGTCGCAGGCATGTTCCTGCTGGCCTATGCCTCGGTGCCGCTGTACCGGCTGTTCTGCCAGGCTACCGGCTATAACGGCACGACGCAGGAGGCGACGCATGCGCCGGATCGCGTAGTCAACCGCGACATCACTATTCGCTTCAACGCCGATACCGCTCCCGGCCTGCTGTGGGAATTCAAGCCCGGCCAGAAAAGCCTCAAGGTGAAAGTCGGCCAGCAGGCGTTGACGCATTACATGGCGCGCAATCTCAGCGACCACGCCATCACCGGCCGCGCCGTCTATAACGTGCTGCCGCTGACAGCCGGGGCGTATTTCGTCAAGATTTCTTGTTTCTGCTTCAAGGAACAAACGCTTCCCGCCGGCGCGCGTGTCGAAATGCCGGTGGTATTCTATATCGATCCGTCGATCATGGATGACCGGGATATGGACGGAGTCAAAACAATTACTTTATCATACACTTTTTTTGAGGTAAGAAAATAGTGCTAGTGACTAGTGCTAGTGTCTGGTGGAAGAAAAATGAAAATTGCATTCTACCTTCTTTACACTAGCCACTAGCACTAGCCACCAGCACTTAGGAGCCACCATGTCCAACCAAACCCATCCCTACCATCTGGTCCATCCCAGTCCCTGGCCGGCGCTGGCGGCGACGGCGCTGCTGATGGTGACCATCGGCATGGCCATGTTCATGCACCAGAAAACCGGCGGGATTTTCCTGGCGGCCGGAGGATTCGCCATCGTGCTTTACACCATGTTCGTGTGGTGGCGCGATGTCGTGCATGAAGCGCATGTTGAACATCATCATACGCGCGAGGTAAGCCGCGGCCTGCGCGCCGGCATGGCTTTGTTCATCACCTCGGAGGTATTATTCTTCGCCGCCTTCTTCTGGGCGTTTTTTGATTCGAGCACGCTGCCGAAATTGCCGCTGGCCGATGTGTGGGCGATTCAGCCGGGCGTGTGGCCGCCGGCGGGCATCCATCCGTTCGACCCGTTCCACCTGCCGTTCCTCAATACGCTGATCCTGCTGCTGTCCGGCTCGACGGTGACGTGGGCGCATTACGCCATCCTACAGAACAACCGCCAGGAAACCATCCAGGCGCTGTGGTTTACCGTCATTCTCGGCATCAGCTTTACCGCCTGCCAAGCCTTTGAATATACGCACGCCGCCTTCGGCTTCAAGCAGGGCATTTATGCCACGACCTTCTTCATGGCCACCGGCTTTCACGGGTTTCACGTGCTGGTCGGCACGATTTTCCTCAGTGTCTGCCTGGTGCGCGCTTACAAGGGGCATTTCACGCCGGAGAAACATCTGGGCTTTGAGTTCGCCGCCTGGTACTGGCATTTCGTCGACGTCGTGTGGCTCTTCCTGTTCGTCTTCGTGTATTGCAACATGGCCAACCGGCTGATGCCGATTTTTGAGAACGTCTTTACGGGGACGAATTTGCTGATTCTGTTCGTGCTTGGCATTATTGCCACGGGATATTTTAGCTGGAAAATGCTGCATAGCCGCACCTTTGACAAAATCGCGCATTATCACTAAGATCGTGGTACGTGATACGTGGTAATCGTGGTAAGTAAATAATATGTCACACGATTATCACGACTACCACGTTCCACGATTACCACGACATTTATTCCGCTGTCCCCGTTGTGGCCGCGGGAAACTCTATCGCGGGTTGCTGACTATTGTCGATCAATGCAGCGAATGCGGCCTGAAGCTGGCTGGGCGCGAACAGGGCGATGGCCCGGCCTTTTTTGCCATCTTAATCATAGGTGCGCTGACGGCCATCGGCGCGGCTATCGTCGAAATCAAATATGAGCCGCCGTTCTGGCTGCATGCCGCCATCTGGATACCGTTTATTATCATGGGAACGCTATTATCGCTGCGAGTGCTCAAGGCGGCGCTGATTGCGGTGCAGTACCGGGTGAAGGGGGAGGATTTTCACTGATTGTCATCCTCGGACTCGCTACCGCTCGCCGAGGATGACGAAGTCTTACCCCTTCGCCTTCTTCCCCTTCGGTAGCTTCGTCACCTTGCCCTGCTGCTCGATAGCGTGCAGGGCGGCGACGGCGGCGAGGTTGATGATCTCGGAGATGGTGGCGTTCATCTGCATGATCTGCGCCGGGCGTTTCAGCCCGATGGTCACCGGGCCGATGGTCACGCCGTCGCCCAGTTCCTGCAGCAGGTGCGAGGCGATATGCGCCGAATGCAGCGCCGGCATGATGAGCACGTTGGCGGGCGCGGTCAGGCGGCAGAACGGGTAGAGGCTCATCATTTCCTTATTGAGGGCGACGCCGGCCGACATTTCGCCGTCATATTCGAAATCGACGTTCATGGCATCGAGCGCCTTGACGGCGTCGCGGATGCGCGCCGATTTTTCGCGCATCGGGTTGCCGAAGGTGGAATAGGACAATAGCGCTACGCGTGGCTCATGCCCCATCTTGCGGGCGGCGCTGGCGGTGCGCACGGCGATATGCGCCAGTTGCTCCGGCGTTGGCAATTCCTGCGTCGTCGTGTCGGCGAAGAACAGCGTGCGTCCCTTGGCTACCACCAGCGTGATGCCGAACAGGAATTCGTTCGGGCGCGTGTCGATGACGCGGCAGATATTTTCCAGCGACACGGTGTAGTTGCGCGTGAGCCCGGTAATCAGCGCGTCGCCATGCCCCAGCGCCAGCATGCACGAGGCGAAAATATTGCGGTCGTTTTTGACCATGCGCGCCACGTCGCGGTAGAGATAGCCCTGGCGATTCAGGCGCGGATAGAGCAGGTCGATATAGGCCTCGACATGCTTGCTGACGGCGGCGTTACTGATTTCAATATTCTGGTAATCCGCCACGCACATTTTTTTCATCAAGGCCTGGATGCGGTCGACGCGGCCCACTAAGATGGGCTTGCCGTAGCCGTTGTCGCGCCACTGCACGGCGGCGCGGATGATTTTTTCTTCTTCGCCCTCGGCGAAAATCATGCGCTGCGGGTTGCCTTGCACCTTGTCGAAAATGTGCTGCATGGAGTTGGCCGTCGGGTCGCGGCGGGCGGCGAGTTCTTTCTTGTAGCCGATGATGTCGATGATGGGCTTGCGCGCCACGCCGGTTTCCATCGCCGCCTTGGCGACGGCGACAGGGACGGTCGTCATCAGGCGCGGGTCGAACGGCGCGGGGATGATGTATTCCGGACCGAATTCCATCTGGCGGCCGCCATAGGCGGCGCTGACTTCCTCCGGCACGTCCTCGCGGGCGAGGGCGGCGATGGCCTCGGCGGCGGCGATTTTCATCTCCTCGTTGATCTGCGACGCGCGCACGTCGAGCGCGCCGCGGAAGATGTAGGGGAAGCCCATGACGTTGTTGACCTGGTTGGGATAATCGGAGCGGCCGGTGGCGATGATGGCGTCCTTGCGCACCGAGCGCACCTCCTCCGGCGTGATTTCCGGGTCGGGGTTGGCCATGGCGAAAATGATCGGGTTTTTGGCCATCGAGGCAACCATCTCCTTGGTGACGGCATTTTTGGAAGCCAGCCCCAGGAACATATCGGCGCCTTTCATGGCGTCGGCCAGCGTGCGCTTGCTGGTTTTCACCGCGTGCGCCGATTTCCACTGGTTCAGGCCTTCGGTGCGGCCTTCGTAGATGACGCCGGTCTTGTCGACGAGCAGGGCGTTTTCATCCTTGATGCCCATGCGCTTGATGAGCTCCAGGCAGGCAATGCCGGCGCTGCCGGCGCCGAGGACGACGATTTTCATGTCCTTGAATTTGCGCCCGGTCAAATGTGCGGCGTTGATGAGGGCGGCGGCGGTGATGATGGCGGTGCCGTGCTGGTCATCGTGGAAAACGGGGATGTCCATCGCCTCGCGCAGGCGCTGCTCGATGATGAAGCATTCGGGCGCGGCGATGTCTTCCAGGTTGATGCCGCCCCAGCTTGGCCCGAGGAATTTTACGGCGCCGACGAATTCGTCAACGTCTTTGGTATCGACTTCGATGTCGATGGCGTCGATGTCGGCGAAGCGCTTGAACAGGATGGCCTTGCCTTCCATGACCGGCTTCGACGCCAATGCGCCGAGATTGCCCAAGCCGAGGACGGCAGTTCCGTTGGAGATGACGGCAACGAAATTGCCTTTCGCCGTGTAGTCATAGGCTTTGGAGGGGTCTTTTTCGATGGCGAGACAGGGAATGGCAACGCCCGGCGAATAGCCGAGGCTCAAGTCGCGCTGCGTCATCAGCGGCTTGGTCGGGCAAATCGACAGCTTGCCCGGCTTGCCCTCGGAGTGATAGGCCAGCGCTTCCTGGTCGGTGATGGGTTCTTTTTCTTTGGTCATAAAACTCGTGGTACGTGGTACGTGGTAATCGTGATACGTGAAAATCATAATACGTTACCACGTTCCACGTACCACGATTACCACGCTCTTTTGCTGCAATGCAGCATAACGTTATGATTTCAAACGATGAACTGCCTTCCTCCCATACGGGCAATAAGAATGCAAGGGAAAAGTGGTGACAAGCAACGAGATTACGTCACCGCAAGCGTCTTATTCAGGGATATTTTGAGTGCCGCCGCCAGTTCATCCAGAAGCGGCATAATCCCCTTCCGCAGATTGCGGGCATTGTCTTCAAATAATTTGACGCCCTCTTTGTTCTGCTCTTCATCTCTGCGGCGCACCTCGTTCGGATCCCTGTCAGTTTTTTCAGTAATTACCCTAGCCGTGGCAGCGTTAAAAGTAGGATTATCACCTAGGCTACGCACATCCTGTGCCTGACCCTCCCAATATTGGGTGGTGAGTTCAACCACGGGATAGGCTACCTTCTGGATAATTGCGACATCCTCCTTTATGGCCTTACCGGTTGTGTGTATGCGTTGCAATGCATCCCGCAGTTTTTCTACCGATACACTGCTGTAGGATAGGATAACTCCAGGTTGTCTCTCACTCGGGTCTTCCTGGGGGCATTTTCTCAACCGTCCGTGTTTTCCCTGAAGCCGCGCTAATAAGGAAGGGCGTTTAACCGCAGAATTCATCATGGCCTCTGCATCCGAAATAATCAGGCCGAGCATATTCTTAAAATTCTCTGGAGACAGGTCTAATTTAAGCTTCGACCGGTCAAAGGCAACGCCCTCAGGCAAATCCATAGGATAAAAAAGTATATCCTCAACAATCTCCTTAAGCGGCCTTGGGGGTTTATCTTTAAACTGTTCTGCGTCGAGCATATCGGCCATTGCCTGTTCCTAGCTGTTGCCATAAGGGCGTTGGATACAGTATAGCTAAGAAACGTAAGATAATTGTTAATGTATTAACCAAACAATATCTGGCATGGAATCGTTAGTTGTTGAATTAAAAACAGAAATAGCGCAAGTCCTCGCTGACGCCACTCCCGCCATGCAGCAATACCTCGCGCTGAAGGCGGCGCATAAGGATTACCTGCTGTTCTACCGCATGGGCGATTTTTATGAGTTGTTTTTCGACGATGCGGTGCAGGCGTCGCGCCTTCTCGATATCGCCCTGACCAAGCGGGGAAAACATGCGGGCGAGGATATTCCCATGTGCGGCGTGCCGGTGCATAGCCACGATGTCTATCTGGAAAAGCTGATTCAATCGGGTTGCAGGGTTGCCATCTGCGAACAGATGGAAGATCCGGCCGAGGCCAAGAAGCGCGGCTACAAGGCCGTCATCGCCCGCGACGTCGTGCGCATCGTCACGCCGGGAACCATCACCGAAGAAACCTTGCTCGATGCGCGCCAGTCGAATTTTCTGGCCGGTCTGGCTGAGACGCACGGCGAATTGGCGCTGGCGTGGCTGGATATTTCGACCGGCGAATTTTATGTAAGCCAGGTGACGCCGCCGACACTCATGGCCGAACTGGCGCGCCTTTCCCCGCGCGAAGTGCTGCTGCCCGATACGCTGTCGCACCTGCCGGCGCTCGAAGACTGGAAGCCGAAGCTGACCATCCAGCCGGCCAGTGTTTTTGATGCACGGCGCAGTGAGCGTCTGCTCAAGGAAACT